>Ga0209427_10004915_pt1 | contig 15368 bp, 9 predicted proteins | sample DeeMarSWOR136_30_FD_187465 | JGI IMG/M metagenome (GOLD analysis project Ga0209427, IMG submission 187465) | Marine sediment microbial communities from White Oak River estuary, North Carolina - WOR-1-36_30 (SPAdes) (version 2) | ecosystem: Environmental > Aquatic > Marine > Intertidal zone >...
CGTGTAGAATGTGGACCAGCTTGAGCCTTTATCGAAGTGCGGGAAGAATAGTGTTGAAGAGGGAGTAACTCCGGGCATGCTACCCATACGGTTACTGTAATCGTGGAAGTTGAGCATACCTACGATAGGCACATCGGATTCAACCTTTATCCATCCGTTTCCGGTTGCAGAGAAAGTGCCTGTCTTATGGCCAGGATCTAATGAGAATGAGTCTGTATCGATTGTTGTTCCATCGGATGCATAATATGTTACGTCTATTGAGGCGCTTGATGTTTGTGGATTGACTATGGTGTAGAATGTGGACCAGCTTGAGCCCCTGTCGAAGTGTGGGAAGTATAGAGTGGATGAAGGAGTAATGCCAGTCATGCTTCCCATGCGGTTACTGTAATCGTGGAAGTTGAGCATTCCTATGCTGCCTTTAGCTATAATTATGTCACCATAATTATCCTCATCATAAGAAGTTGTAGGCCAATAGTAAAAGTAGTTTCCTCCAGAATAATAATCCCAATAGTAAAGGCAGAATCCCACAGTATCCCCAATCGAGAGGCTGAAGTCATGCGAGTCATCTGCTGAATCGAGCGGGTGGGAGAACTCAAAGTACCATGTATTGCTACCATCTTGTTGTCCTATTCCTTCGCCATCCAAAGTCCCACCATCACTTGAGTCTTCGTTGCTTAGGGTACCTGAATCATAATAATTATCATCAAAGCCATCACTATCGCATACTAAAGAGTCGTCTCCGGTTACGAGTGACCCCCCACCATTATCGTTATCAAAGTTTATCCTGCAATGATCCGAAGTATCAGTATCATCATCAGTTACTTTAAAGAGGAAGTAGATGTTGATGGCATCGTTCATCACATACAAAGTGCCTGTATGCCCATCTAAATCAAAGGATTTAGAGTCTGCTGCACCCCATTCACCAGGTTCCATTATCCCGTCTATTATAGGCGCCTTAGGAGTAAATGCAGAGAGTATGGGTAAAAGCACCTGATAATCTGCAAAGGTTGAGGGATTACCAGGAGTACCAAGACCATATGAAGACAAATCATAAGCAGTACTGTCTATCCATAAATATAGACAAAATCCAACTATGTCATCGTTCGATAAACTGAAATCATGCGCGTCATCTGAGGTATCTAATGGATGGCTTAGTTCAAAATGGTTTACTCCGCTATGCCTACCTGCGCTTCCAGCTATTTCGGCAGTTCCTCCATAACTAGTATCAAAAATGAATCCTGAACTAGCAACTCGATAAAACGTATCATATTTAGAGTTACTACCATAGAGAAAAACTCCATCATCACCCTCTTCATGACTAGTTTCTCCACCATTATCATTGTCAAATAGGAAGAGTGTAGCAGCGTTCATATCTAGGTCATCATCCCCATTGACCTCAACGGCCATATATAGAGTTGATTCATCGTTCATCATGTAGACTGTGCCGGTAATCGTTTTTGCACCAGCTGTAAAAGGGCCAAAAGTCGTCGTATCTGCATCTTCCCATTCTGACGATCCAATATCACCATCCATAAAGGGCGCGTCCACGTCAAATGCTGAAAGTAATAAACCGTTGTGGGCTTCAACATTGTGCATTAAGGGTGTAAGTGGTGCAACCAATAATATGAAGAGTAAAGATGTTATTAGAGATTTGTAAAATCTTTTACCTATTTGGGCATAAATTCTCATTGCTATTACATCCAGAAATATTACATAGTTAACAATACAAGTATACTAATAAATTATTTTTTACCCAAAAAAAAATTTTACTGAGCATGATTGTAATTCTTGACTTTATTTTTAGAATAAGCTCTTGCTTGCATTGCATAGATGTTTTTGAAGAATAACGTCCGCTGAGCTTTTTTAATCATAATATTTAATTTTGCCACTTAATTAAAGGCGTATTATGAGAGTATGTTATTTCGGCTCATACGATCCAACATATCCAAGAAACAGGATATTGCTCAAAGGTATGATACGTAATGACATTGATACAATAGAGTGCAATGCGCCTTTAAGGAGGTCTTTTAAACCCAGCTCAAGGTATAGAAATTTTTTATCCAGAATAGGGTTGGGCTCCAAATCTTTACCCATTAAGTATTTAAGTCTAATTAAAAAACACGCCGTATGCAATTATGATGTAATGCTGGTAGGTTACTTGGCCCATCCAGTCTTTCCACTAGCTAAGATGATATCCAGAAAACCTAAAGTTATAGACATTTTCTATTCCCTGTATGACACTTTAGTTTTTGATAGAAAAATATTCGACCAAGGATCTTTCAAATCCAAAATCTTATACTATTTAGATAAGCTTGCTTGCGATTCATCGGACATTATCTTACTGGATACGAATCAACACATAGAATATTTCTCCAAGACTTTTGGTATAGAGAGGAAAAAGTTCAAAAGAATTTTCGTTGGTTCGGATGATGAAGTCTTCTATCCTAGAGGAGCTAAAAAGAAAAAAACGGATTTCTCAGTGCTTTTTGTTGGTTCGTTTATTCCACTCCAAGGAATCGAATATATCATAAGATCCGCAAAGATTCTCGAAAAAGAAAATATAATATTTGAAATAATTGGGATTGGCCAAACATATAATGAAATGAAAAAATTGTGCAAGGAATTGAATTGTATGAATGTTAAATTCCTTGGATGGCAAGATTATGAAAGCCTGCCAATCTATTATAGCAAGGCTGACCTATGCCTGGGCATTTTTGGTAATACAAGTAAAGCAAAAAGGGTGATTCCCAACAAAGTATTCGACGGCCTGGCGATGGGCAAGCCAATAGTTACAGGAGATTCACCGGCAGCAAGAGAAGCATTTATCGATGGACGCCACTGCATCCTGTGTGAAATGGCCAATCCAGAAGCATTAGCTGATTCAATTCTTAAGCTCAAAGAGGATGGGGAGTTGAGAGATAAAATCGCCAAAAACGGATATTCATTGTTCAAAGAAAGATTTTGTCCGAAGGTCATTGGAAAAGAATTAAATGTGCATCTGCAAGAACTTGTAAAGTAGATTCTGTAATCCCATCTATAATGTTTTATGATGGGTATATAATGAAAAGGTCAGGGCATAGGTTTTATGTCGATATGTCTAGTGTCAAAGGATTGGAACAAGACCAATGGACCCGGGACTTATGCTAAGGATCTATCTTCTGAGTTAGAAGAAAAGGGTTTAGATTTTACACTAGTATGCCCTAAACCAAAGCAACCTATTCGCAATAAGGATGACTATTATCCAAAAAATGCTGAGATAATAGAAGTATCAATACAATCTCATGCCCCGTTCTTGTATTGGTTTTTTTTCGCATTTAATGCATCGATCAGGATTAAAAGAATTCAAAAGAAAAAGAAATTTAGAATTATACATGTCGTGGATGCACGGGGATATATCCCAAACGGGGATGTTCCAACCATAGGAACAGTCCACGATTCGTATATCGCAGATGTTTCCTTAAATCCACTTCGACTAAGGAGATTTTACTTTGATTGGGTCACGAGATACCTATACTACAACTTTGCAAAAATCTGGGAGCGATTAATATTACCAAGATATACAGCGTTGGTTTTCAATTCTCATTTCACAAAAAGCAAAATCTGTTTAAGATATAATATTCCGCCTGCAAAAAGTAAGGTCATATATCCAAGTGTTGCAGAACCCTTATCGCCTTCAGAAGGAATAGAGAATCTTAGGAGCAAACTCGGAATAAGTGATAATAAGGTAATACTTTTTATAGGGATGAATCTTCAACGAAAGGGTTTGGAATTTCTTATAAGAGCAGCCAAAGAGATCATATCTGAAATAAAGACAAAGTTCATAATAATAGGCGGTTCTCCGATAGAACAACAAAAAATGTACCGGCTTTGTAAAGATCTTAAAGTCGAACCAAATTTCACCTTCTTAGGAAAAATTCCACACTCTGAGATTTTCGATTTTTACTATCTATCAGACATATTGGTTGTGCCTTCGATTGTTGAAGCTTTTGGGCGGGTATATCTTGAAGCCATGAGTGTAGGGACACCTGTAGTTGCGGGAAAGGCCGGCGGTGTATCAGAATTTATCAAGGATCGATATAACGGGATTCTTGTGACTCCATCAAACTTCTCTGAAATCGCTGACAGTATTAAATATGTGTTAAAAAATACTAAATTTAGAAACGAATTGATAAAAAATGGGAAAAAAACCTCAGGTCAATTCAGCACAAACAGCATGATGGAGAAAACGTTAAGATTATACGAAAACTACAGTAAATCTTAGGGCATTTAAATCAATTGAGGATAAAAGAAGATTATTACTAAAATGAAACAATAGGGTTCCGAAAATTGCGAATAAAATCTAAAAAAAGACAGGCAAAAAAAAAATTATTTTCATTTCTCATGTTTCAGATTTATACGGCGCTCCAAGAAGTTTACTGGAATTACTAGCAGAGTTGGATCTCAAAAAGTTTGATGCCACCGTCATATGTCCAAGTAAAGGTCCACTCGTTGATCGAATCAATGGGTTAGGAATTCCCGTTAAGATAATTCCTCGTGATCCTTCTGCTAGATATAATAAGAATAGAATAAATAAATTGGTATTTTCTATTTTAGTGAGAATTAAATGGATTACAAGATTATTTAATTTTCTTCTCAATCACGATGCTAACCTTATTTATTTGAATACAATTTCTAACGCAAGCCCTTTGATCATAGCAAAAATATTGCATATGCCCATACTCGTGCATATGAGAGAGTCAAAAGATCATTTGACAGTTCTAAGAGACATATCTTTTATTCGTCTTAGAGAAGGATATCTAACATATCCCTATCTATTTATGGATGTCATTAGAAGAAAACTACGAATATTCATTATTTTGAATTTTCCTGACAAATTTATCTGCAATTCAAAAGCTACAAAACAGCTACTTTTAGAAAAGGGAGTATCTCCTAAGAAGATAGAAGTTGTATACAATGGAATAGATGTAAATAATTTTAGGCCATCAGAAATTTTACGAAAAAATAAAATCAGAGATCTAGAATTAACCAAAAAAGATATCTTAGTAGGCTTCATTGGTCAATTGATTCCAAGAAAAGGGATAGATGATTTCATAAAAGCTGCGAAAATAGTCCATAAAAAGAATGATAATTGCAAATTTTTAATAGTAGGCGGTCCTACTGATTCGCCTTTTTTTAGGAAGAAGATTTTTCCTCTTTATGATAAAGAAGAAATAAGAAATTTCCTTTGCTTCACAGGTTTTAAAGAAGATATTAAAGAATATCTTTCTGCCATCGATATTTTTGTTAATCCTTCGAAATCAGAGCCGTTTGGAAGGGTTAACATTGAAGCCATGGCAATGGAAAAACCTGTTATTGCTACAAACACAGGAGGAAATCCTGAAGTCATTGTAGATGGAGAGACTGGTTACCTGATCCCAGAAGAAGAACCGCAATGTTTAGCGGATAAAATATTGAAATTAATGAAAAGGCCCGATATAAGAGAGAAATTTGGAAAAGCGGGAAGAAGAAGGGTTGAAAAATATTTTTCAATTACCCAATATTATAGGAGCGTAGAAAATGTACTCGATCGATAGATTCGAATCAATAAAAATTTGGGTTTTAATTCCATATCGAATTTCTTGGAGTTTACGCTAGAAGTAGTATCAAATAAAACCGCTAGAGCTTACTAAATGGATTGGGTAGTATCCATTTCTACTACCATAGCAGACACTCCCTAATTCCTTGTTCAATTCTCTCCCTGTATGACCGTTGTATAGCCAAGCGCGCGCTTAAGAATTTTCATATTTCGTGCATGCTGAACTATTTCTTCTAATAACTAAAACCAAAATACTTAGAGGGAAAATGACAATAGCAGAAAGACATAGCGCGCGCTAATCTAAAAAAATTTTCTGTATTCATCGATTATTCTTTTTTGCAAAAATATATAATCTCATCTTCTAAACGGAATTTTTTAATGACGCCAGTGTCTAATTCTTTAAAGTAATAATCAGGTTTCACAGTAAATCCCGATCTTTCAAGCCGTTCTTTGTAATCTAGTCCATAAATGCGGCAATGATCTTTCTGCCCAAAGATTTTTTCTCTGTCTCTAGGAGTTGTTATGTTATAGTCTTCAAAAGTTCTATCCCGATTTTTGTCAACTCCTGACTGAAGTATTGCCCAACCATTTGGCTTTAAAACCCTGTACAACTCTTTCATCGCTTTCACATCATCAGAAATATGCTCCAAAACATGATAGCAAATAATACAATCAAACTGATTATCTCGAAAACAGATGTCATTGATATTGGTCTTTACCATTGCCATTTCATCCCGTGAAGAAATGTCAGCGGTAATGTAATCTAGGTTCTTAAATCTTCGAAATTTTTCCCATAGGCAACGCATCGGCGCTACATGGAGGACGCGAAAGTCTTCAATAAAAAATTTTGTTCTATTTTTTAGGTACAGCCAAAGAAGGCGATGCCTCTCCAAACTATTGCATCTTGGGCAGCTAGCATTTTCTCTTGATTTGACTCCGAAAGGTAGGAACTTACGAAAATGTCCATCGCATATAGGGCAAAAAAATCTATGACCTACAAAATATAAACCGTATATTTTTCGATAAATTTGAAATATCCCATTATGATATTTCTTGGGAAAAATTATTTTGATAAATGATTTTAGATGTTTCATCAACCTGAATATCGTCTCTAAAAAATACTTGGACAAACGTAAATAAATGGAAGGTGGACGCTACCTGAATTTACGCGCGCGCTCGTTTCTCTGATTTTAATCTATAAATAATCTCTTCCAGTAACCTTCTATTACTTGTAACCATATCTCCGATTAATCCCAATATCATTATTTGAAATCCGACTATAAGTAGTACAACGGTAAGGATAGCTGAGGGAATGTAAGGCGATACTGCTCCTGTCAAGAAGAAGTGCACCAAAACCCTCAAACCCACGACAAGACCTATCAACGAAAGTATTCCGCCAATAAGCAAGAATGTTCTTAGTGGGCTATAGTCCCTGTAGGTTCTCAAAATCGTTAACCCGCCCCTCCTTGCATATTCAAATATACCAGTAATAAGTCTAGATTCACCTGCCCTCCTCGCTCTGAATTTACATGGCACCTCTATAAGCCTTAAACCTTTATGTACGCTCTGAATAATCATCTCCTGAGTATAAGTATAGTCCGATAATATGTTTTGTCTTAAAGCCGCCTCCCTTGAAAGGGCCCTAAATCCCGTTTGAGCATCTGAGATTGAACTGCCTATTAAAAAGCCTGTAATTCTCGTTGCTAGAATATTGCCTAACCTTTTACGCTTTGGCATATATTCAATTTGGCCTTTAAAGCGAGAGCCTAAAACAATATCTGCTTTGCCATCGATTATGGGCTGTATCAAATCTGGAATCTCTTCTGAATAATATTGATGATCTGCATCTATGTTTACTATTATATCTGCCCCCATATCTAAAGCGGTATCTAATCCAACTCTAAATGCGTTTGCCAGTCCTTTGTTATCATCAAATGATACTATTTTATCGGCACCAGATTTTTTAGCCTCTTTGACAGTATTATCTGTCGATCCATCATCAATGACCAAAATTTTTATATTGTCAAATAATTTTCGAGGAATATCCTTTATTACATTGCCAATTGTTTTTTCTTCGTTATATGCCGGAATGACTACTACTAGCATCATGAATTGCAATGCTCCCAATCTTAATAATATGCGGGCAATTTTTATTATGCCTAATGATTAAATATTCTTACGATTTTATGCGCTTACGTTAATATCTATTATTATTTCGAATTGATAAGTGATATCTGCCATGCTTGAAATATTTTTAAAAGCCGCAATATTATTTCCATTTTTCTTTTTTATTCCTGGATGGCTCATATATACCTCGTTTGTCAAGAAAAAGTTGAGTTTAGAATTTGCAGAAGTTGTTTTTATCCAGATCCTGATAAGCATTCTTGCTTCTGGCTGGGTTGGATTATTTCTAGCCGTTTCAGGGTATTTCTCATTCTTGAATTTGTTGCTAATAATATTCTTTTTAAGCGCTATTTTGTTCCTTTTAAATCACAAATCAATCAGAAATATTTCTTTCCGAACATTTCATAAGCTAAGACCAAAAAAAGATTCCAAATTCATAATACTAATCCCAATATTGATAATCGCTGTATCATTATACTTCCCACCAGGTGAAAATATAACTTATAATCAAGACGATACGCCTATAGTGAATCATGCGATCAATATCGCTCGAACAGGTAAAATAGTTGGATACGATCCAATATTCATTGAAGTTGTAAGTAATGGAAATGGTGATGCATTCTATCAAATGTGGTCTAGCGGAAGTGGGTTGCAATTCCCTGCTTTTGGATTTTATGCGGATCTTAATTCGAACTCTACTTCATTCCAGTATTTCGATTTCTATCCTACATTACTTGCGATCTTCTATTCTGCTCTCGGCTTTAAATTATTTCTTTATCTAACCCCCATTATTGCATTGCTTTCAATAACTGCAATATTCATCACAGTGAAGCATTTGTTTACATGGAAAGTTGGTGCATTGAGTGCTATTTTATTGACCATTAATTTCTCCCAGATTTGGTTTGCGCGCTATCCTGGAGCTGAAATTCTATCTCAATTAATGTTTTTTTCAGTTGTTTTTACCATTGCTTTGATGTTGAGGTTCAAAGAGCCTTTCTTTGCTTTCCTGTCAGCATTTATACTAGGTACATCGCTACTGGTCAGAATTGACACCCTTTTCACAGGTGGCGCCATTGTTCTATTTATGATTATTCTACAGTTAATCAATTATGATCATAGAAAAAGCATCTATAAACATACTAAGATTTTCTCAATAACATTCCTTTTGCTGACTTCATGGACAATATTGCATATATATTTATTTGAAAAAGAATACATTTGGGCGCAATTTCATCATGCTTTCAAATATTATTTATATGAATTAGTCACTACACTTGTTGGCAGATATAGAATACCGGAAGTGGAATTGGGCCTCTTTGTATATGGATTTCCATCGATACTACTTATTGTAAGCACTCTAATGATTTCTCGATCTAAGAAAAGATTGAATCTGTCTAGACATATCCCATACTTGAATCTTAAAATATTGCGAATTTTTTTTGTCCTGTTAATAGGAATGTCTTTTGTGGCATTATATATAACAAGATATCCATTCCAAACAGGCTTGGTAAGCGGAAAACAGACGCTACTCATTCTTCAATGGTTTCTCTTTCCTGTTGGATTATTCCTATCGATTGTTGGATTGGTTCTTATTATTTATGATAATATATTGAGAGTTAAAATTCTAAATAATGACAGGTTGCTCTCCATACTATGTTTTGTAATGATCGCTTTTTCAAATATGGCGATCTTCATCTTCGGGACTCTTAGAAATCAACCTGTTTTTCCATGGGGATTTAGAAGGTATATGCCAATAATTTTTCCTTTCTTTATCGTCTCCACCAGTTACACAATTTTTAGACTTCAATCAAGCATTCAGAATTACAAAAGTGAGCATATGCCAAGGCTTAGAAAAAATGTTTGCAGAATAGCGAGTGTGGGATTAATATTGTTACTTGTAATTTCAATGGTTCATATGGATTTGGACTCTGGTATTTTGACTCATAGAGAGTTTGAGGGTTTAATCGAGCAAACCGAAGATGTTGCGTCCCATTTCGATCAAAAATCTATCATTCTATTCTGGATGGTCGGGGAATCAACAGGTATTGCTGTTCCCCTGAAGTATAATTATGATAAAAATGCAATTATAATTAAGGAGGTTAAGAAAGATGATGTCAATTTTGTAAATCAGATTGAGCTTTGGAAAAAAGATGGCAGACATGTTTATCTTGTAAGTCTATATCATCCTAAATTAGAAGGGACGATACAGTCAGGAAAATATGGCTATATTTTCTATTTCGATTACCCTTTGGGATTCCTAAAAATGGAATACGTTGGTAACTCGTCGCAAGGTCCAACAATAAGTAGTAAACCTTATGGAGATATCAAACACTTGGGGAATTTCCTTTATGTTTATGAAATTGAAAATAGTTCAAGATTAATAGACTTCCATAAATTGAATCCTAATTTGGTTAATACCACGATAGGTCATACTTTTTGGGAAATCAATTATTTCTTTAAAGAAGTTATTTTTTGTTCTACTCAACCAGGCATTAAATCATACTTCTATTATGATAATATTCAATTATCTACAGAACCATTACTCAAATTTAGCATAGGGACTTCACCTGAAGCTTGGGAAGAAGAAGGTGATGGTGTATTATTTGAGATTTATATAAACGAAGACATTGTCTTTTCAAAATATATCGATCCGAAAAATAATTTTTCAGATAGAAAATGGCATAATTTTGAATTGGATCTATCAGGTTATGCTGGAAGAAATGTACAAATTAAATTTGCAACCTCGGGGGGCTCAAATAATATCGAAACAGATGATTACTCGCTATGGGGCGATCTAATTCTAATCAATTATCAAGAATAAATATTACTTTATATTACGCAAATAAAATCAATGCGTGCGCTAGTTATTCATAAATATAATGCCTTTGGCTATATTCGAATAGAGTATTGAGTATTCGGCGTAAATTGATGTATATCTTACTTGTATGTTCCATAGGTTCATACCTCTTGATTCGAGGGTACATTTTTCTTAAGATTCTAGTCTCATCTTCTCTTCTATTAGCTTGAATTTTCAGTCGCCATGAATAAGTATCTTTTAGATGAATAAGATTCCAAATAATTGATCTAACAACCACCAAAGCTTTCCTTGGTTCTGAAATGCCTGCTCCTAACGATGCGATGATGCTATATATGATATAATTAGATATTGCCCATTTTAGAGATTGACCGGAATTCTTTAAAATCATCCTTAAAAAATTCCTATAGCATAAATAAAATCTCTTGGCATCAATATCCCTACTTTGTGAGGAGCCTGAAGAATAATGAGATACTTTGGCATCTGGTGCTAAAGTTATCCGGTAACCTAGGAGTCTTAGCCTCCAAGAAAGATCAACATCTTCAAAATACATGAAAAACTTGCTATCAAATCCTTTAGATTTAATGAACACATCTCTTTTTATTAAAGTAGCACCCCCACAAAAAGAGAATGGTTCGAAATCCTTTTTATCATATTGGCCATGATCTATTTCTCCTCGACCGATATCTACAAAGCCTCTCCAAAATGGTATGCCCATCCCTCCAACAGAGTCCAATCTAGATGGGTCATTCATGGTGACCATCTTACATGTCACTGCAACGATTTTCGAATCTATCAAGATTATTTTTATTAAATTTTGGATCCATCTTGGATCTAGAATTTCAGTATCATTATTTAGCAATAGAATATAATCTGTCTTAACTTCTTCAATGGCCCGATTATAGGCTTCAGCGAATCCTAAATTTTTTTGGAATTTTATTATTTCAACTTTTGGAAATTTGGATTTAACGTAATTTATTGATCCATCGGTGCTACAATTATCAACCAAATAAATATTGATATTTCGATAATCTGTTTTAGATATGCTCGATAAGCATTTTTGTAACCATTTTAACCCATTATAATTAAGTACCATTATTGATATTTTTGGAAATTTCGACAAAACATATCACTAGGCTAGGATCAAACAAAAATAGATATCAATTCATAAAAGCACAAGTATAGCGCTATAGCTAAGCGATATAAAATTTTATTCATTTATGAGCGGTAATATAGAATCATGTAGTTAACATTATGCTTCATAAAAATTAGCTAAACATTTTCGATAATAATGAGAGATTGTTAAATGAAAATTATGCTCATTGGAGGACTTGGATTCATAGGTAAGCATCTGATAAGAAGGATTCGTAATCTTGGTAAGACTCATGAGCTGTCCGTATTTGATAATTCAGAAGCCAAACTAAGAAATCTGAACTTTATCAATAACAATAAACTCAAGATTGAAGTTGGAGACATCAGAGACAAAGATTGTATTGAAGAAGCATTATTGAAATACAGACCAGAGATGATTGTCCACCTAGCCGCTTTAACTGGCATAGGAAGATGTAATGAAAACCCTTCTTTTGCTTTTTCAGTCAACGTTTTTGGAACATATAATGTGATTGAAGCATGTAAAGAATTGAGCACCAAATTAATCTTTATTTCTTCAGGGGCAGTATATGGAGAGAGTAAATCGGGAAGAACTTCGGAAGATGAACCACTCAATCCAAATAATATTTATGGTCTAACTAAATTACTGGCTGAAAATCTAGTACGATGGGGCGCTTCAAAATTTAATCTAGAATATACAATACTCAGACTTACGAATGTATATGGACCAGAAGGAGATAAATATGGCATCCAAATAATGATAAAAAAGGCACTTAAAGATAGAAAGATACAAATTTTTGGAAAAAAACAACAGATGAATCTTGTCTATATTGAAGATGTCGTTGATGCGATAAATCATTGCTTGATAAATCCTCTCTCATCAAAACAGACTTTTAATATCGGTTCAAATAACAGTCTACCAATTAATGAGATCGTATTGAAAATAATTGAAATTCTTAATCTTGGTATAGAAATTGAATATCTACCAATGCGTCATGGTGAAACGTCAACTTTTAGACCTGACTTAAGTAAGTCGGAAGAAATATTAGGATATAATCCAAAGACTGACTTGTTCACAGGATTGAAAAAAACTATAGATTGGTATCAAAATGAACTTAAGAATAGGTAGTCATTGGAGAAATCTGAATTAATGCCAATTCAGATTCTAAAGAAAATAATAATTGAACTAATTGAGACTCTTCGTTACTTTAATCGTATAAGAATTCATTTGCTTAAGAGTAAAGTCCTCCTTAATTGTGAATATCCTCATTTATCCAATAAAAAACCAACTAAAGTATCAGATATTATTCTAATAGAGGGTTGGGCACTTTCTAGAAAAGGAATAAGAGAGATCAGAATATATATAGATGATGAATTTTTAGGAAATGCTAGTGACGAAATTTATAGACCGGATCTAAACAAATTATTTCCAGATATTTCCAGTTCCATTAAAGCTGGATTCAGTAAGATGGTCATTTTAGATAATAGGATGAAAAAAGGAGTTCATAAACTAAAGATAATAGCTGAAGACAATAATAAATTAACAGCAACTTTAGAAGGCGCCTTTGAGTTTGAAGTTAAGGCTAAAGTTACACCCATCAAGCCCAACATACATGAAGCTATTGAAAAACCAAATAAAAAGGTTCAGAAAGCTGCCGTTCCAAAAGAGACCCACAAACGCGCTTTAAGAATATTATACTTAGTACATCAATTTTTCCCAAAGCATTATTATGGTACTGAAAGATTTACGCTTAATCTTGCAAAGCAAATGCAAAAAAGAGGTCATTACCCTACTGTATTAACCTATGATTATGGTTTAGATTTGGAAGGATTCAAGAATCTAACTGATGAGATTTTAATTAGAAGTTATTCCTATGATGAAATACCTGTATTAGCTATTAGGCATGTTACTCCAACTGGTATTTATCATGTCTTCCACCCTGAAATCGAAAATGCATTTCATAAATTAAAATTGGATTATGATTTGATTCATATATGTCATCCAATATGGTTATCAAGTATAGCGAGGTCTGGAAAAAAAGCTAACATTCCTATTTTGATGACGTTAACTGACAGTTGGCTACTTTGTTTACGAGGTTTACTAGATCATGATTATTTACTTTGTAATGGTCCTGAAGAAGGCGATAGGTGTATTACCCACTGCGGTTATGACAAGAGAATTAAATCCAGATATAAAAATGCTAAAGAACTTTTTAATATAGCTGACGAAGTTGTTGTTTCAAGTAAATTTCTCAAAACTCTTTTTGAAATTAATGGTTTGGATAGAAATACTCGAATCATACAACATAGCGTCGATTATGCTAATGTGAAAAGACTTAAGAATCCAAATCAGCCTAAATTGGTCTTCGGTTTCATAGGTTCACTCCAATATCATAAAGGAGTTCATATATTAATCAGTGCTTTTAAAAGGGTTTTACATCGCAATCTGAGGTTAAAGATTTATGGCTCACCATCTGAGCATCAATTGGAATATTTTAAAATGTTAAAATCACAAGCACAAGATGACGCTCGCATAGAGTTTCTCGGTTCATTTGATATTAAGGAAATGTCAAAAATAATGAATAATATATCCGTAATTGTAGTTCCATCGAATTACTATGAGAACTATCCCCTTGTATTATTGATATCATTGGCGTATGGAATTCCGACGATAGTAAGCGAAATAGGCGGCATGCCAGAGATAATAGGGGATGAGTATAATGGCTTTCTTTTCAAGATGGGGGATTCTGAAGAATTGGCAAACATTATTGAAAGAATTGCAGAAAATCCTATGATTCTAAAGAAATTGAGAAAAAATATTGTATCGCCAAGGCGAACAGAAGAAGAAGCTATGGATTATGAGAACCTTTACAATAAGTTACTGGCAAATTTGTAGCTGGTGTGTTAAATCCTTATGAAATGTGTTAGTATATGCTAACCAAAAATGGAGGCGTATGAGTGTCCACTTCCAATACTTGCGCGTTCTCTCTGGGGGGTATTAAATTTAAGAAAAGCTTTCTTGTTAGCCGGATTAACTTTCTGGTTGATGAGGTGGCAGTCAAGGCAACAATGAAGAGGTTCATTCGTAACGAGCCTCTTTCGCATCTCCTTATATGCCGGACCATTCCAGACATCCTTGAAGCTAGCTTTTCTGACATTGCCAACTGATACCCCAACAGTACCACAACATGGCAAGACCTCACCATCCCAGTTGACAAATGTATTCTTCCAAAGAAAGCTACAGTCTTTTGAAACTTCGTTGACAAGCGCATACAAGCCTGGAAAAACATCTGAATAAGGTGGCGGACTCATCAGAATTATTCCTAACGAATGAGCAATTTCTTGTGCCTTCTTTATATTTTCATTCGCCAAGCTTTTGTGGAAAATAAGCGATTCATTCTTGAGATCCTCACGAAATATCACAATATGACTTGCGTTTACTACATCCGCACCGAGTTCATTTGCTAGCTCAATAAAACGTGGGAACTCTTCGATATTGCGCCTCATCAATGTATAGTTTAACCGGACCGCACAGTTAACTTTATCCCCTAAATCGCGGCGGATCTTATCGAAACTTCGCAGATTGCGGATTACCTGATTGAAGTCTCCCCCGCTCCGTATCTTTGAGTAAGTTTCCTTCGTAGCAGCATCTATGGAGACATTAAGGGAAACTAGATTGCTAAAGAGTTTTCGTATAAAGGAGTCGTCTTTAAGCAACATGCCATTTGTAAAAATTTCTAATCC
>Ga0209427_10004917_pt1 | contig 15362 bp, 13 predicted proteins | sample DeeMarSWOR136_30_FD_187465 | JGI IMG/M metagenome (GOLD analysis project Ga0209427, IMG submission 187465) | Marine sediment microbial communities from White Oak River estuary, North Carolina - WOR-1-36_30 (SPAdes) (version 2) | ecosystem: Environmental > Aquatic > Marine > Intertidal zone >...
TACCTGCCTCAAAGCTCTCCTGGATATGATAGTCGTGGTAAGCTTTGCGATTAACGGTTATTACGCCGGAACCTTTCGCCATATGGCAATTTTAGCACCAGGACATAGGGTGAGCAATTTACGGTACACCTGCTGATAAACCCAGTGCTGTACGTGAGGTTGCCACGCGGAGTTTACCCCGAGCGAAGGGCTAGCAATAACGATTCGCGCTACTAAGCGACTTCAGTTATTCCTTTTTCTTCTCCAGTCCTTGTTCCCTGGCATATACTTTTGTGTGCTTACTTCTTTCGTCAGCTTTGGCAAGCAGCCAGACGAAGGTGCCTATGAGAGCAAGGCCAATACCAAGCCCAATAGGCGAGCCCCAGGATAGGATTAGCCACAATTCTTCCATTTCTCCTCCTTTAATCGACCATTTAATTTTGTTGCCAGATTGTATATATGGGCTTATAGTGAAGTCAAGAGGGTGTGATGTCGCCCAAGAATGTATCGCTCGTTACAGTCGCTGGCGTTGAAGCTAAAGGCAAAGAGACCACCCTCATAGCCGATGTCCATACTGACGCTAACCCACCGTTGGCAGTATTAGAAGATTGGATTAGGTTTCGACTAGGCGATAATAAGCAAGGTGGCGAGGCTCTTGAGAGCCTCGCCACCTTCTGAAGCTCATGCTTTCCCCGATGTCAAGTATCAATAATGCAGTTAGATACAACCCCCATCAGACTCTGGCTGGTTCCCAAAGTCAACGAAGGTTGTCTCACCACATTTCACCTCAGCTGTATCATAACCTTCACCTGGATCGGTATTTTTCCAGCCATCCTTCAGGGTCTCCTTAATGGTACACTCGCCGACGGCGAGGCCACAGATTTTCACATAGCCGTAGCGATTGGTAGTGACTTGATACTCGTTGCCCTCATAATCAATGACGGTAAATTCCCAATTTGCCAGGCCCCACTCGTACCACCAGTCTCTTTTACCATTGCCATTTTTATCATTATATTTGTATATCTGGAGGCATCCGGAGCATGGGCCCTGGTTACCGAAATACACTTTTGCTGTCTTGTAACATTCCACGGTAGCCGTCTTCTTACCGCTACCATCCTCAGGGTCGGTATTTTTCCAGCCATCGGGAAGAGCCGTCACTTCGATAATGGTGTACTCACCAGGGATGAGGTCGCAGATGGTCACACAGTAGTCACAGCCACAATAACACTTGTCATCCTCGCCAGTGGTGACTAAATTGTAATAGTCCTTGGGACCGGTGACCTCAAAGTCCCAACCTGAGAGATACGGCTCGTCCTTATCCTTTTCGCCGTTGCCATTCTTATCCTCATATTTACATATCTTGAGGCAACCGGTGCATTCCCGCTGATTCCCAAACTCAACCACAGTCGGACAATCAGGGCTGGGCTCACAGCCGCCACAAGAGTAATCCAAGTCACCACCATCTAAGCAGGGCACGTAAACCATCTTCTTATAGCTGCCATCCTCGGGGTCGGTATTCGTCCAGCCATCCTGCGGAATTTCGATAACGGTGTACTCGCCTTCGGCGAGGTCCCAGATGGTTACACAGTAGTCACAGCAATAACAACACTTGTCATCCTCGCCGGTGGTAACTAACTGGTAATAGCCATCGGCATTGGTGACCTCAAACTGCCAACCTGAGAGATACGGCTCGTCCCTATCCTTTTCGTGATTGCCATTCTTATCCTCATATTTACATATCGTAAGGCATCCGGTGCACTCATCTTCTTTGCTATTGGTGAAGCTGGCGGACGCCAGGGTGTCGCAAATCACATCTACGTGCTCCACATCCGGGTCCTTCACATATCCACCCGGTGGTGGCTGATCCTCATCAATGTCATAGCCACCTTCAACTGGAGGGACACTGATGAGCAGAATCCTGCCTGTAGTAGTCTGGTCGGCATCATTGGGATCGTTATCACAGACTAATAGCGTGCCTGGACCATAGGGGTTGGGGTCGATGTTAAAGCAGGCCCCGCCAAGTGGCATGCCCGCGTCATCTTGCTTCAAGATCTCGATAGAGCCTGTGCAGGGAACAGAGCCAAAGTAGTGGCTGGGATCGTCATCGGAAACATCAGGCCCGACAGAGGGTGTACCGATGGCGCGACTGTTGTTCGCGTACTGGCCAGCCAAAGCGGTGCCATTTGCCTGGTAAATCCAGGTCTCAGTCGTCTGAAGAATATTGTCTCCGTCGTCTCCACTGATTAAGGTCGGGTGCCAGTTGTCACTTGTGTCGCCCTTAGTGCCGTTATTATCGATGACCTTAACATTGCTCAGCGGCACGTCACCGCAGTTGGTTACCACGTACTCCCAGAGCACCGCATCGCCTACCGGAATCTCTGGTCCGGTCGGGTTGTCAGCATCATCGCCGTTGGTGCTCTTCTCGATATGGATGCAGGCTTGAGAGGCAAGGTAGTGGCTGGGATCTTCATCGGAAACATCAGGCCCGACTAGAGGTGTACCGGTGACGTAACCCATGTTGGCATACTGGCCAGCCACAGCGGTGCCACCTGCCTGGTAGATCCAGGTCTCGGTGGTCTGAAGGATGTTGTCTCCGTCGTCTCCAGTGACATAGAGCGGTGTCACGCCGCCTTCGGAGTCGGTGACAATGATGTTGCTCAGTGGTGAATCACCGGGGTTGGTAATGACGTACTCCCAGATCACGAGACCGCCTACTGGTATGTTCGGTCCTGTGGGTGAGTCAGCGTCCTGACCGTTGGTGCTCTTCTCAATGTCAATAGCGGGGTCGATGACTACTGACGACTTCTCCACGCTCAGGTTAAAGTTGTCGTTGCCCCCCGTGGATATTTGATAACCACTCGCATGAAACGTGTCAACGACCGTGCCCGTCACGGTGGCTACCCAGTCATAGGTGTACGCCTGGCTTGCCCCCGGCGTCAGGGTGTAGGGGAGAACTGGACCGGTCGGGTAGACTGTTGAGCCATCCGGAAGTACATCCCAAACTGCTTCTACCACGACATCCTCATTTGCCCCCGTAACGTTACTGAAGTTCATAATCGACATGGTATAGTGAATGGTATCGCCCAAGCGGTATATGTTTGGTGTTGTTGGATCCACGCCCTTAGTTAGAGCCACATCAGCTGCCATCACTGGCACTGCCGTGCCGAACATGGAAAGTATCAGTGCCAGCGTGACCAGCACCCCTATAAGTATTTTTGGTCTTTTCAATTGTCTTTTCAATTATCTTTCACTCCTTTCATTCATTTGTGAACCATATTTTTGACTATAAAAACGCTATTCTTTCTTATCCTCTTTCACCTCCGTTCGCCTTTATTTTCTTTCGCACTAAATAATCTTGAATTCCCTCACCTCCTTTCAGCCCCTTCAGTCTATTCTCTGTAGATACTCACACAAAAAACTCAGGGAACTATGCTTGGGGTTATCAGAATAGCCAGTCGCCCTATCGACCTCGGGCATGACGGCTTATTTGTCCTTTATTTTGCTTTCAGAATGCATCACTTCCTTTTCTCTGGGATTTACAAATTTGTTTCGTCTTTTTTGTTCATACATATCACTTCTTTTAGAGCAGGGCACAGAACAAGTATCGATTTTGCCTTCACATGTTCAACCTAAAGCTAGATACTAAGTACCATGTAAATGAGAAAGACTAGCTTTCCTGTATGTCACTTCAATCGACCTTTCTAGTACTTTCGTCATCCCTCTAGTACTTTAGTCGCCCTACCCCCTGAAATCCCTCACCAATTTTGGTTTTTGTAAAATATTTGCCCTTTTCTCTCAAGGATTTCTATCTCTATATGGCATTCATAAAAAGAAAACCGACTTCTGTAGAAGTCGGTTTCACTATTGGCTCCCTATTGCCCAAGTGACCACTTACGGGTTATAGTTCATCGCCCCATCCTATAAATTAAACAATATATCAAGAACTCATGTCAAGTTGGAAAGAAGGGGTAAACTCCTTCAAGGAGTTTACCCCTTCTAGTTTACACCCTTTAGCTTTGAGCCCGGCGGTGTCTTAGCACGAGCAGGCTGGCACCGACTATCATGCCGGCAAGCAAGGCAATCCAGGGTAGTAGCACGCGCAACTTGTTTATGGGGTAGGTCTCCCAACCTATAGTAATGGTTCTACCGAAGTAGTGTGAGGGGTCGTCGTCGGTAACCTCAACAGCACCGTAGTAACCTCTGACAGTACCTATATTTGCATACTGGCCGGCTACGGCCGTACCAGTGGCTTGGTAGATCCAGGTCTCGGTGGTCTGAAGGATAAGGTCTCCACCGTCGCCGCTGACATAGGCTGGGGTTACACCGGGCATATTATCGGTAACTACGATACTGTTCAGGTCTACACCGCCGGTGTTGGTGACATAATAGGTCCAGGTAACAATGTTGCCTATATTAATATAGGGCCCGGTCGGGTTGTCGGCATCTACGCCATTGGTATGCTTCTCGATGTGAATATCAGGAGCAGGGGCAGAGCCAAAGTAGTGGCTGGGATCATCATCGGAAACATCAGGCCCGACAGGGGGTGTACCAGTGGCGCGACTGTTGTTCGCGTACTGGCCAGCCAAAGCAGTGCCAATTGCCTGGTAAATCCAGGTCTCGGTGAGGTCCAGCACACCGAAGTTACTGGTGTCACCACCCACAAAGGTGGGATGCCAGTTGTCACCTGGGTCGCCCGGAGTGCCATTATTATCCCAGACCACAACATTGCTCAGCGGCACGTCACCGCAGTTGGTTACCACGTACTCCCAGTTCACCACACCGCCTACCGGAATCACTGGTCCGGTGGGTAAGTCAGCATCCTGACCGTTGGTGCTCTTCTCGATATGGATGCAGGCTTCAGAGCCGAAGTAGTGGCTGGGATCGTCATCGGAAACATCAGGCCCGACTAGAGGTGTACCGGTGACGTAACCTGTGTTCGAGTACTGGCCAGCCACAGCGGTGCCACCTGCCTGGTAGATCCAGGTCTCGGTGGTCTGAAGGATGTTGTCTCCGTCGTCTCCACTGACATAGAGCGGTGTCACGCCGCCTTCGGAGTCGGTGACAATGATGTTGCTCAGAGGTGAATCACCGGTGTTGGTAATGACGTACTCCCAGGTCACGAGACCGCCTATTGCTATGTACGGTCCTGTGGGTGAGTCAGCGTCCTGACCGTTGGTGCTCTTCTCAATGTGAATGGCGGGGTCGATGACCTGTGACGACTTCTGCACGTCATGGTCAAAGGCGTCGTCGCCCCCTGTAGATATCTGATAGCCACTAGCATAAAACGTGTTAATGACCGTGCCCGTTATGGTGGCTACCCAGTCATAGGTGTACGACTGGCTTGCCCCCGGCGTCAGGGTGTAGGGGAGAGCTGGACCGGTCGGGTAGACTGTTGAGCCATCCGGAAGTACATCCCACACTGCTTCTACCACGACATCCTCATTTGCCCCCGTAACGTTACTGAAGTTGACAATCGACATGGTATAGTGAATGGTATCGCCCAAGCGGTACATATTGGGTGTTGTTGGCGACACGCCTTTGGTTATAGCCACATCAGCAGCATACACCGGTACTGCCGTACCGAACATGGAAAGTATCAGTGCCAGCGTGACCAGCAACCCTAAAAGTATCTTTGGTCTCTTCAATTCTGTTTTCAATTCTCCTTCACTCCTTCCGCTATTTTACGACCTATATTTTTAGGAATAAAGAGCAGGATTGCTTTTATTCTCTTTCAGTTCCTCTCACCTGGGCTATTTCCTCTGCCGCCTTTAGGCACAAGAACAACAGCACATTACTCCGGATTGCTTCGACACTCAAGCACTGCCGCTCAAATAACGTTCGCTCAGGCTGTCTCCACGCCCTCGCGCCACTTCTTTCTTTCGATTTGGTTATCTTCCTATACTATTATTTTAGCACGCTTTGCAGCTATGTCAAGAGCGTTTTTCTTAACATTAGCTTACATTACCTCCCAAATCTGAAAAAAACGTTTTGGCGGAATTTTGGGCCAGACGACGATCGTTCATTTCAAAACAAAGGACTCCTCTAAAGCAGCGATTGAAAGAATTTTCGCGAAAACCTAACACATTGCTTATCCACTGCATAACAAAACCAGCTTTTAGCTTTTTGACGAAGTCCGTCACCTGCCCCCTCTGGTTATGAAGTGGAGCTTTTGGCCGGAGATTGCATTCCTACAGGTAAAATCTCAGCCGGCCATCCATGTGCCTGCAGATATTGACAGGCAATATTTCCATTTTGACAGGGACTACTCCAGTTAGATATGTTTAAACGGCTATATGTCTGAGGAACTCGATTCCAGAAATGAGCATCCACTATCCCTCAGGGGACTCGTGACTCTGCTGATCGCAGTATTCCTCAGCCCAGCAATTGCTCGCCCCGGGTAGCCTAGATTCCCAGGCTACCCGGGGCGCAAATTTTTACTTTACCACCTCACCCGGTCATCGATAACCAGGGGAAAACTCAAGCCTGGCGTCTCTTTCTAAGCATAAGCAACGTCACGATTCCGGCGCAGCCCAGCAGGACTGCCCAGGGTGCCAGAAGCCTCAACTTATCCACCGGGAAGGCGGTGCCACCTATTACGATCGTGGAGCCGATGTAGTGGCTGGGATCGTTATCGGTAACATCAGGCCCGACGCTAGGTGTACCGATGACGTAACCTGTGTTCGAGTACTGGCCAGCCACAGCGGTGCCCGACGCCTGGTAAATCCAGGTCTCATTCATCCAAAGAATAGTGTCTCCGTCGTCTCCACTAACATAGAGCGGGGTCACGCCGCCTTCAGAGTCGGTGACAATGATGTTCCATAGAGGTGAATCACCGGTGTTGGTAATGACGTACTCCCAGGTAACGAGACCGCCTACTGTTATATTCGGTCCTGTGGGTAGGTCAGCATCCTGACCGTTGGTGCTCTTCTCAATGTCAATGTCGGGGTCAATGACCGTTGACGACTTCTCCACACTCACGTTAAAGTAGTCGTTCTCCGTAGATATCTGATAGCCACTCACATAAAACGTGTTAATGACCGTGCCCGTCACGGTGGCTACCCAGTCATAGGTGTACGGCTGGCTTGCCCCCGGCGTCAGGGTGTAGGGGAGAACTGGACCGGTCGGGTAGACTGTTGAGCCATCCGGAAGTACATCCCACACTGCTTCTACCACGACATCCTCATTTGCCCCCGTAAGGTTACTGATGTTGGTAATTGACATGGTATAGTGAATGGTATCGCCCAGGCGGTACACATTGGGTGTTGTTGGCGACACGCCCTTCGTTAGAGCCACATCAGCCGCCATCACCGGCACTGCTGTGCCGAACACGGAAAGTATCAGTGCCAGTGTGACCAGCAACACGAAAACTATTTTTAGTCTTTTCAATTATTTTTCCCTCCTTTCGCTATTTTGCGACCTATATTTTTGGGAATAAACAGCATAACTACTTCTATGCTCTTTCACTTCCTCTCACCTGTATTTTCTCTCTATTTTCTCTCTCACTGAATAATTTTGAATCTGCTCACCTCCTTTAAGTTCTTTCAGTTCTTTTTCTGTAAATATTCACAGTGAAAACTCAAGCACTATGCTCGGGGTTATCGGACCAGCCAATCGCCCTATCGACCTCAGGTATGATGGCTGAAGTTGTCGCAGCTTGTTTCCCCCACTCGCTCATACCTTCTGCTGCAAAATCGCGTGATTTTAGGTCTGGGAAAGTCATATGAATTCGGGAGAAATGATTACCCATTCGGACCATTTTGTCTCCCCGGTTTAGGCTTGAAAACGATAAAATTTGTGTCCGGCCGGTTTCGCCACTCGAGCACTGCTAACCAGATACTATTCGCCCGGGCCATTTCTATGCCCTCACACTATTCCTTTCTTTTAAACTCATATTCTTACTATACGACTATTGTACCACGCCTTGCAACAATGTCAATAGCTTTTTTTAACACCACCTCCAAAACCTAAGAAAAAACAGAGTTTCAGCGGAATTCCGGGCCAGATGAAGGCTGTTCATATCAAGGCACAGGGCTTCCCTAGAGTAGTGATTGGAGGAATTTTCACAAAGGACGAATTTACTAGAGAGAGGCTGTTTTAAAATGTAATAGAGGGTAGGGGATTTCACAATTATGCAGAATGTTAGTCATTGAGAAAGGAGCTATGCCATGAGCCGTGCCGATAGATTTTACCTATTCGTAACCGTTTTCCTGGTTATCGCTGCAATAGCCGGCGGGGTCATGCTGGCGGTGCAGCACAGCCGAAGCCAGCCTGTGGAAATCGTTCTATGCCAAACAGGGCCTCCAGAGCAAAGCTGGGAGCTTTATATCGGCGGCGCCGTGGCTAACCCCGGCATATATTCTTCAAGGGAATGTGATACCCTGCAGACGCTTCTTTCCGATGCTGGGATTGAACCCGATGCCGACCTCAACCACATCGAGATTTATGTTCCACGAGAAGGCGAAGCTAAACTCCCCCAGAAGATAGATATCAACCGAGCAGAAGTCTGGCTCCTGGAAGCCCTGCCCGGGATAGGTGAAATTACAGCCCGGGCTATGGTGGATTATCGAAACGAACATGGCCCCTTCAAAAGAGCCGAGGACTTGCTCAAGGTCAGCGGCATTGGCCCTGCGACATTCGAGAAGATAAAAGATTACATAACCGTATCAGATTAGGAAGCCCTCCAGATCCGCCTTCTGGGCTCCGCCGATCGTTACTGAATCACAAAGATGAGCATGGCAACGAAGCAATCCCAAGGAATTTTTTTAAGATTGCCACGCTCAGACAAGTTGGGGCTCGCAATGACAGGCAAGATTGGGGCAGGGTCTAGGGGTCACTCACGGCTAAGCTCCCCAAGCAGAGTTCTTTATTTTACGCAGCGCTTGTTGTGCAGTATTCAAATTTCCTGGGCTGTGGGGTATTGTGGCTAGAGATTGCCGCACAGTTTTCCACTGCCGGCAACGACAATATAATTGCGCCCTCGCACTTATGGGCGGAGGTGCGGGAGAAGTTCAACTCAGGTCCCAGCCGCCGACATCGCACTGCCCGTCGTCGTCAAATCCCACAGCAACCACGGTGCCGTCCGACCTAAGCCCCACCGTGTGCTGCCGGCCTGCAGAGACCTGGATGATGCTTGTCCAGCTACTGACATTGCACAGCCCCCGCCAGTCGGCTCCCACAGCAACCACGGTTCCGTCCGACTTAGTTCCTACCGTGTGAAACCAACCTGCGGCGACCTGGACGATGTTTTTTGTCCAGCCACTGACATCGCACTGCCTGATGCCATTGTCTCCCACGGCGACCACGGTGCCATCAGATTTGAGTCCTACCGTGTGATAGAGCCCGGCAGCGACCTTCTCGATGCCCGTCCACCCACTGACATTGCACTGTCCGTGGTCGTTGTCTCCTACAGCGACCACGGTGCCGTCCGACTTGAGTCCAACCGTGTGATAGACCCCGGCAGTAACCTGCACGATGCCCGTCCAATTGCCGACATTGCGCTGCCCGTGGCCGTTGTCTCCCACGGCGACCACGGTGCCGTTGGACCTAAGCCCCACCGTGTGCCGGGCCCCTGCGCCCACCTGGATGATGTTTGTCCAGCCACCAACATTGCTCACATTGCACTGCCCGTAGAGGTTGTCTCCCACGGCGACCACGGTGCCGCCTGACTCGAGTCCCACGGTGTGACAGTTGCCTGCGTCGACCTGGATGATGCCTGTCCAGTCGCCGACATCGCACTGCCCGTTGCCATTGTATCCCACGGCGACTACGGTGCCGTCAGCCTCCAGCCCCACCGTGTGATAGCCGCCTGCGGAGACCATGAAGCTGACCTCCTCAAAGTAGGCGGTGATACTCTTATTCGAGTTCATGGTGATGGTAATGGGGTTTTGACTGCCGCTGGCATCTCCTCCCCAGTTGCTAAAGTTATAGCCAGAGGCGGGCGTCGCCGTAAGAGTTACCTGGCTTCCTGCGGCATAAGTTCCCCCGGCAGGACTAACACTGCCGCTTCCTGAGGGACTAACACCGGTGGTAAGAGTATACCAAACAGTGGTGAAGTTGGCGGTGATACTCTTATTCGAGTTCATGGTGATGGTAATAGGGTTTTGACTGCCGCTGGCATCTCCTCCCCAGTTGCTGAAGCCATAGCCAGAGGTGGGCGTCGCCGTAAGGGTTACCTGGCTTCCTGCGGCATAAGTTCCCCCGGCAGGACTAACACTGCCGCCTCCTGAGGGACTAACACTAGTGGTAAGATTATAGTACGTCACCCCCGTCTCTTCAAAGACAGCCATGATTAAGTAGTTGTCGTTCATGGTAATTGTGGTTGAAGCAGCATTGACATTGTCAACAGTGCCCACATCGCCGGTCCACTCGTCAAACTGGTAGCCACTAAGTGGGTCCGCCACCAGGCTGACCACCGTCCCAGAATTGCGTATGAAAGTCCCCTCACCAGGGGTGGTTACCGAGCCACCCGCGGTGCTGTCGATAGTCAGACTGTACTGGACGGCCGGAATCACCTCAAAGTTAGCCGTGATTGAGTAGTCGGCATTCATCGTAATTGTGGTTGAGGCATCCTCGGCATCGGCAATGGTGCCCGCATCACCGGTCCACTCGTCAAACCGGTAGCCACTAGCTGCGGTCGCCACCAGGTTAATCACTGATCCCTCGGCGCAGGTATAAGTCCCTTCTCCAGGGGTGGTTACCGAGCCACCAGCGTTACTGGTGATAGTGAGGTCACATTGTGGAGCAGCAGTAGCCCTGCAACCTACCATCACGACAATTAAGGCTGCCACAACCAAGAAGCTGCCAATTCTTTCCACGCGTATCTCCTTCACAATACTATTGTATCACTAGCGCAGAAGGTGTCAATGGCCCTTTTGTAATGTCCGTCGATACTTGGTGCCCCCACCAGTTGTCAATATCGGGATGCCTGAAGGCGTAGACTACTGCCGCTATTAGTATTATCAAGCAGAATATAATGTCTGGCCTGCACAATGTCTGCCCTCCCCAAATCCGCTGGCTAGGCCATCTAATCCAAATAATACACTCACTCAGCATTAAGGTCTAAATGAGATTATCCATTTTTAATGGCTTATCCCATACTTACGGGCCGCTATGTTTCGCAAGGCATTCTCTATGTCCCCCAGTTCAGCGGCTATCTTCTCCAATATCTTTATCAACTTCTCTGCTTGTTCTTCTTTCATTTGTAACCTCCCTAATTTTGCTCCAAATCCGCCGGCTGAGTTACCCGTCAGGTAAAGTACACATCCTAATTATACCACTTGCCAGCTCGATGAAGTTTAAGGATAGCTTGGCTCTAAATCGAATCAGCGCCATCTGTGCTGCCTCGCCGCCTTTTTACCTATGTAGCCAGTGTCACTGAGACCAGCGCCAGCAAGCCTACTATGGCCGCCTACTCGGCAGAGTGGTATATGAAATGCCGTCCTACAACTGGGCGAGATTCTTCGCCCCGATTTGTCGGGGCAATGGGTTTTCCTTTAAAGAAATGAAAGCTGGCTGACTTTCTCATTCCGGTTACTTCCATGGCAAGTTATTATCACTCAACATACCGTGAGTGTTACCCGTGCATCTCAGCCCCCGGAGCCACATCCGACGAAGTTAGCTGTTATGGAGTAATCTCCGTTCATGGTGATGTTTGTTAAGAAGCAATTGAAAGTGTCGATCGTCGCCACATCGCCGGTCCATTTGACAAAAAAGTAGCCCAGAAGCGGCCTAGCCACCAGTCTCACAACATTCCCCTCGAAATAGGTAAAAGTCCCCTCTCCAGGGGTAGTTACCACCCCTCCACAGGTACTATCGATAGTGAGGTTGTATTGAACAGGAGCACATCCCACCATCCCGACAACTAAGGCTACCGCAATCAAAAAGATGCCAACTATTTTCATGGATATGAGCCTCAGAGAGTCATTGTATCACAAGCGAGAGAACCGTCATTATGCCTCTTTGTGGTGTCCTTCGATACTTAGTGCCCTCACCAGTCGTCAATATCAGGATGCCTGAAGGCGTAGACAACGACTACTATTAGAATTACCAAGCAGAATAGAATGCCTGGTCTAGGTAATGTCTATACGCTCCAAGCTCATCAGCTTGGGACCTAAACCAATATTCTAGCAACCTAACCAAACTGGGTTATTCCAACCCGCAGCAAGGTGGGGTTGGTTCCAGGTTCCGTAGGTTAACCAGCACTCCTCTGTCACCTTGATCCAGAAAGCTGTGTACAGATACAACTGATAGAGGTTGTTCTGAGTAGGCGGCAATTCGGGATCATACCAGGTCCACCCAGCCACGGCTGTGGGCACGGTAGTCCAGGGATTAAAGTTATACGCTATAACCAGCTTACCCTCGGCAATCAGGCTGGCAAACGCCACTTCTGGACTGGGCTCATCCTGGCATACGCCGCTGCCCGTGGTGAATTCCCATAAAAGCCCGGTTGTTGATGCCGCATGGTTATCCGTAGCCACTATCCCCCAGTAATATTGGGTGTTGGGGTTTAGGGCACCCGGGTCATAGGTCAGGGAAGACTGCGTTGCCGGGTAGGGCCCGATCGTCTCTACAAAGGGCGGACTTTCGTTGGTGCCAAAGTACACGTCGTAGGTTACCGTATCGCCAGCATCGGGGTCTCCTCCCGTCCAGTTCAAACTGGCACTGACAGGGACCATGGTGGCATGGTTTGCTGGGGAGGGATTGGATGGTGTGTTTGGAGGATTGTTCACCGCATCACTACAAATTTTCACATCGTCCACATACCAGTCGTCTATGGCATAATAATAGCCATCGAACTCGAAGCGCACCTGGGTGGCGCTTCCAATATCAGAGCTGATGTCAATCGAGTAGGTGTCAGGGCCAACGTTGCCGTAGATGGGGTTGCTCCAGGGTGTGACATCAGTCCACGAATCGCTTCCATTGGCTCTGGTGTAAACCTTACAATCATAGGAACCACATTCACCGCCGTAGTCGCAATCTTCGTCATCCAAGCCACCGGTGCAACAATAGTCATCTATGAAGGATTTGAATTCCAGCGTCAGGCTTGTCGCACTGGTGGTGTCAACTGGTTTGGAATCGAGATATGCATAGTTACCATAAATATAATCCCATGCCAAATCTGCTTCTGGAGACGTTCCTCCAGCATAGTCGCTGTCCCACTGTATCCACTCGTCAGTTTCTTCTTGTGTCCACCCGGCGGGCAGCCAGGAGCCTGAGAAGTCTTCATCCAGTGGGCAAGTCGGTGACAGGGCCTGTGTAGTCCCCATCATTACAAAGCTCGTGAACGCCGTAGCTATCATCGCTATCGCCACCAGGCTCGCCAATAGCTTTTTGGTAAATGCATCCATGATTTTCACCTCCTTGTAAAATGCTATTGTACTCTATCTTTTCATTTCCATAATGCCATCATAGGGTAGCAGAAGTCAATACCTTGTGCTGGCTGACTATATGGGTAACACGAGGCAACAACATTACTGAACAGTCTTAGGTTTCGAAAGGGAGGGAGGATTCTACCGCGGCTGCGAGAAGGAGCCCAGGTCACACATCTACATATGCCCGACTGAGCAGTGTAGGAACTACCGCAACTCTCTAACGCACACACTTGACCACGAACCCTATGTTGGTTCTAAGGCGCTAATTCTTATGGAGAATATAATACCACATTATTGAAGGAATTTTCAATATGCCTCTTTGTGGTGTCCTTCGATACTTAGTATCCTCGCCAGTCGTCAATATAAGTTCCTCGTCTTGCATTGACCGAGACAAGCGACTGCGCAATACATCGAATCGTTGCATTGACGGTTCCAATGCGGCAATTATATTAAAGTGCTATAATTATCCTTGCTAGATTTTACGACATAAAATCCAGTGGAATAAATATCGGAGGGAGGCACCAATGTCTATTTCAAGATCGACTGAAGTCAAATCATCCTCTAATATCAGCTTTGATGATGCGATGAAAAAAGGAATTGCTCGTGCCCAAAAAACTCTTAGGAATGTCAAATCTGCGTGGATTTGGAATCAGGAAATCCTACTCGATGACAAGGGAGAAATATCCGAGTACCGAGTCCAGATGAAGATAACTTTTCTCCTTGACGAGTAAACAGAGGCCAGACGAAATAACCGTCTCCAAATCCGTTGGCGGGACTACTCATCAAGCAAAAGCCCAGTTCGCCGAGTAATCGCAATTATAGCACTTGCCGAAGAATTGCTTGCTTCAGTTTGGCTGATAGGTATCGCGTTATCAGGCGTGTTGGCGGATGAATTCGCCAATCCTGTCAATTGCCTGCTGCCCTTCTGGGAGTATGGCAGCAAAGAAATGCCACATATGGATCATATCATCCCACGGCTCTAGAATGACATTCACACCAGCGGTTTGTGCACGGTCAGCCAAGCGTATGGCATCATCTAATAGTACTTCCGCAGTTCCTACCTGAATCAACAGCGGGGGTAAACCCGTCAGGTCTGCATATAGGGGAGACGCTAAGGGCGTACGAGGGTCAGTGTCCCCTAGGTAAGCCTTCGCCCACATCAGCAGTCCATAATCTCTAGTTAATACAGGGTCTATCTCCGCTTTAGTGACAATAGATTCCCCTAGACATTCCAGGTCCACCCATGGTGAGAGACAGATCGCTGCCCGTGGTAGTGATTCACCCGCATCTCGTAATGCCACGAGTGTTGCTACAGTCAGACCTCCACCAGCAGATTCGCCGGCAATTACAAGTCGAGCAGGATCTACCCCAACAGAAAGGAGCCAGCGGTAGGCTGCTGTGGAGTCGTCCACTGCCGCTGGGAACGGGTTTTCTGGGGCAAGCCGGTAGTCGAGGATGAGGACTCTAGCACTTGCCGCTCGCGACAACCGAGAAACCATCTCACGGTGTGTATTGATTGAACCCAGTACATAACCACCGCCATGTAGGTAGTAAATAACCCGTTCAGCCACCACACCGGGAGTAGTAATCCACTCGGCTGGAACACCTCCTGCATCGACCGGGTCACAACGTACGTCCGTTGGAAGTTGGAACTGCGTCAAGCCAACCTCCATTTGGGCACGCTGTTCCTCGATACTGAGGTCTGATATCTTGGGACCCGATCTGAATGTGTCGATAATCATCTGAAGTTCGTTGCTTGCCATGAGCTTTCCTCCTTTCCAAATCCGCTGGCTGGGCTACTCATCAGGCAAAGGTGCAATCCGCCAAGTAATTGTAATTATAGCACTCGATGAATGCCCATTGCAGGCGTATTTTATGCCATAACCAAGCTAGCCATAGGAGGTTGTTTAATAACATTCGGAAGTATGCCCTTACGCATTTGACAAACACATATCGGTTAGCTAACATATTCAGCAATTAACGACGCGGAGGGGGGAGCAGCATGAATCGGGT
>Ga0209427_10004918_pt1 | contig 15359 bp, 13 predicted proteins | sample DeeMarSWOR136_30_FD_187465 | JGI IMG/M metagenome (GOLD analysis project Ga0209427, IMG submission 187465) | Marine sediment microbial communities from White Oak River estuary, North Carolina - WOR-1-36_30 (SPAdes) (version 2) | ecosystem: Environmental > Aquatic > Marine > Intertidal zone >...
CGATGGCAACTATCCTTGCCCCCAGGCTCGCCATGCGCCGCGCCAGTCGCCCCCCTCCGCAGGCAATGTCCAAAACTAGCTCATTCGGTTGCAGTTCCAGCAGTCGCTCGGTGGATGGCTCAATCAGGTACTCCTGAAAGTCGTTGCCCCCGCCTATCTTGTCGTCCCACCACTCGGCAAGGCTGTCCCAGACCTCGGCTGTCTGTCCGTCATATTCGGGGAAATCGGGTGAGTTGTTCTCAAACAATATGCGCTGCCCCCACAATGGTCAGATTCTCGCCATTTCGACCATTGTCGCCATGCTACACGCCCGCTGTTTGCTTGTCAAGCTATCCGGCAGGTCATATCCTAGAGGTCCAGATCGACCTCCAGTGCCACCAGTATCCTTGCCGCCATACCCCAGTAGCCTATGGCAGTCGTCAGTTCGACAATGGCGTGCTCGCTTAGGTAGCTCCACAGGTTGGTAAAGGTCTTGTCTTTAACCTTGATGTCCCGCGCAACCTCGTCGGTGTAGGCAAGCACGGCGCGTTCCTCGTCGTCAAAATGTTTCGAATCAACCCAGTCTGGAATATCATCAATCTGCTCCTGGCTGACCCCGCTCTGGAGGGCAATGGGAGTATGTTGCTTGAACTCGTATTCCGATTGTGCCAGGTGCCCTACGCGCAGCACGGCCAGCTCCCGTAGCTTGGCAGGAAGCTCCTCCCCCCTCAGCAGGGAGTTACCCAGCCGCTGAAAGTTGAGCCCCACGTACGGGCAGTGCCCCATTACCTTCCACAGGTTTATAATCCGCCCGGTTATTGCCTCGTTCTTTTCGTAGGTCTCTCTCACCATCGGGTGGGCCTGGTCCTTCTCAACTAAGCTGACTCGTGCCATTTTACCCCCCTTTATCCGTCGTCATTCTCAACCCCATCTTCCCTCTCCACGTGTTATTCTGAGGAGCGCAGCGACGAAGAATCTCAAATAAGAAGCTCGCTCTCGCTATTTATTTGACATAACTACAGTTTTTTATTTATTTTCGTCCCGTACCCGCTTGACTAGGGCATAAATCACCGGGATGACCAACAATGTCAGCACCGTCGAGCTGAAAAGACCGCCGATAACCACCGTCGCCAGCTCCGCCGCCATTATTACACCTTCGCCGGCCCCGAACGCCAGTGGCAGCATGGCTATCATTGTCGTCAGCGCCGTCATCAGAATCGGCCGTAGCCTTGTTTGTCCGCCGGTAACCAGCGCTTCGTAGGGGTTTGTTCCACCCTTACGCAGCTGTTCCACCACGGCAATAAGGACAACTGCGTTCGTCAGGACGATGCCCACCAGCATCAGGATGCCCATCAGTCCGGTGACCCCCAGTGTATGCCCCGTAATCAGCAGGGCTATCATTGCGCCGATAGAAGCCAGTGGCAGGCTTATCATGATAATCAGCGGGTTGACGAAGCCGCGGAAGGTTATTACCAGCACCACATAGGCAAGCACGATTGCAATCCCTATGGCAATGAACATGTCCTGGAAGCTGGTCTGCATCTCCTCTGTTATACCCCCCATGCTCACTTCAACACCCTGGGGCAGGATCATTGAGTCAATCTTTGATTGCACTGCCCGGTTGACTGCCCCCACGTTTTCCTGTGTTATCGTGCCGGTGATGCTGGCTGCTATCTTCTCGTCGAAGCGCTGGATGCTGGTTGCCCGTTCACCAAATTCCACGGTGGCTATGTCCCCAAGGGCTACCGGTGTCGGCCAGCCCACCAGAATTCCCTTTGCCTGTTCAATACTGGCTGCGCCCCCGATTATCCCTTCAACGAATATCTCATACGGAACACCTTCCAGGCTTGCCTGTGCCACCGTTCCACCCTGTCTCATGAGGTAGAATTCTTGCTGTAGTCCCTGCATTTGCTCCATAGACAGCCCCGATGCCATCAGCTTTGCCAGGTCAGGCTCGATAACAAGCGTGGGCTCAATACCGGCAATCTCCATCTCTAGCTCGGCTATATGGGAAAGGGCACCCTCTCTTGCCGTCCTGAGCTCGGTGAGCAGTTGAGTCGTTACCAGGGCTACCTCTTCGTAGCTGTCACCGCGCACCGAGATTTCAAGGCCGGACATCATCTGGGCGCTCATTGCCTGCATCGTGTCTATGGATATGGTACCGACCTGTGTTACTCCGCTGAGTTCTTGCTGGAGCACCTCGGCTGTATCTTTGGCATCGGCACCAGGAGCAATAATAACTTCGATTTGAGCTGTATCGCTTCCCCCGCCGCCGAACATGGCCTCAAAGACTGCCGCTTGGGAGCCGGCTGTACCGGTTGTACTGGTGTAGGTCAGCACGTTGGCATTATCACCCAGCACCTCCTCCGCCTTGATAACTACCTCGTTCATAGTTGCCAGGTCTGTCCCCTTGGGCATCTCGATCTCTATCGTAACCATGTTGATGTTCATCTCTGGCATGAAGCTGGTGCCGATGATGGGCAGCATTGCAAAGCTCCCCAGAAATAGCAAAACCGCCATAGCCACTGTGAACACCCGCCGTTGCAGGCACCATTTCAGCACTACCGTGTAGATTCGCAGGTACCACGAGGTACCGACTTGTACTTTGGCTTTCCTGCTCACCAGGTAACCGGAGAGCGCCGGCACCACCGTCAGCGCTATCAGAAGGGAGCCAATCAGGGCATAGGTGATTGTCAGGGCGAACGGGATGAACATTTCTCCCACTATACCGCCCACGAATACCAGAGGTATGAAGATGATTACGGTAGCTATCGTCGCCGAGGTAATCGGGGTTACCACCTCCTTGACGCCGTTCATCGCCGCACTCATGAAGTTCTCGCCCTGCTGTAAGTGTCGGTACACCACCTCGAGTATTACTATACTGTTGTCGATTACCCTCCCCACGGCAATCACCATGGCGCTTAAAGTAAGGATATTTATGGTTATTCCGGTGAACCGCATAACCAGAAAACCAATCAGCAGGCTCAGCGGGATTGATATCGCCGTCACCAGTGATGCGCGAAAAGCCATCAGGAAAAGGAAAACAACCACGATTGCCAGGGCACTGCCGATTAGGGCGTTGGTTGTCAGGTCGGAAATGCTGTCCTCGATAAACTCGGACTGGTCGAGTATGGTCACGATTTCTAGGCCGGCAGGCAGGGTCGCTTCTATTTCATCTACCTTCTCCAGAACGCTGTTCGCCGTGCTGACGGTGTTGGCTTTGGCTTCCTTGGTAACATTGATGTTGACGCTGGGTTTACCGTTGGTGCGGGTGATTGACGTCCCCGGGGCTGGCCCTAGGTTCACCCCGGCCACGTCTTTGACCTGTGTTCCCACAGGGCTGAGCAGGGCGTTCTCGATTTCGCTCAGCGAGTTGTACTCCTGCATGGCTAGGACACCGGCTAGTTGCCCGGCGGATACACCGGCCTGGTTCATCTTCTCGATGTCGGGACTGACCAGGACCTTGTCGCCGGTGCCGCCTTCCACTGATACATTGAATACCCCGTCAATTGCCTCCAGCTGGGGCACTATCTGTGAAATGGCAATCTGTTGCAGTCCGTTTACCGCGATATCACCGTTGAGGCTGACGATTACCACCGGCATTAGGTTAAGGTCGATTGGGAAGATTCTCGGGTTTTCTCCCAGTTGAGGTATCGAGGATGGTACCGCCGGTGGTAAATTGAGGTTTTTCAGGTTCTGGGCTATGGTTTTGTTCACCTTGTCCATGTTGGTACCGTACTCGAACTGGGCAAATACGGTTGACCTGCCTTCCGCAGACGTTGAGCTAACATGCTTTAAGCCGGCGATATCGGCTATGGCATCTTCTATTGGCATCGTTACTTCATTCATTACCTCTTCGGGTTGCCCCTGGGGGTATACCGTAATTATAGTGGTCATTGGCAGGTCGATGTCGGGGATAAGTTCCATTTTCAGGGTAACCATAGCCCAGATGGACGCTCCGGCTATAACAGCCGCTATCAGAATGGTCAGCCATCTTTTCTTCAGTGCTATCTTGGTAATCCAGCTCATATTTACTCCTTGGCAAATAATTACGGGCAAACGGAATCTCTGAAAGGTTTATAGTACAGGGCTCGAGTAAGTACTCGTAGCAGAAAGATAGGGCCATAATACTGGCCGTAAAATCTGTTGCTGGTCATCCGTCAATATATATTCTAGCATTTATCCTGTGTATCATCAATTTATTGAGGTTGACAGTAGCTGTGCCTGTCACTACAATGCTAATTGGTGTGCCATCTTATTAATTTTACATAATTTCAATGTGATACTTTCCTGGTTGCATCGTATAAAAATATGCGGGGCAACCTTGGGGACCAGTAGACTCGGAGACAGACCAGGTTGAGTACCGTCAGAGAAAACGAAAGTGCCAGAAAGACCTTTGCTGAGCTCTATGAAGAGTATCTGCCCAGGGTCTATCGGTACATAAACTATAGGATAAATGATACACAGATAACGGAGGACCTGACTTCAACGGTATTTGAGAAGGCATTGACTAATTTTGGTAAATACTCGAAAGATAAGGCGTCCTTTTCTACCTGGATATTCTCGATATCCCGTAACGTGGTAATCGACTACTATCGGGCGCAGGGGAGAAGACAGACCGTGTCGCTTGACGAAACAACTGAATTAGCATCCAGGGACCTGTCTCCTGAGGAGGAGCTACTGAAAAAAGAAGAAAGGGAAAAGTTGCAGGTCTACCTTATGAAACTCCCTCAGGATGAGCAGGAGATTATTCGCCTTAAGTTTGGCGCTGAACTCAATAACCGCCAGATTGCCCGGATGCTGGGCCTGTCTGAATCGAATATCGGCACCAGGCTATACCGTTCCATCAGGAAGTTAAGGGATGTTTTCCAGGAGTCGGAAAATGGCTAGGGAAAAAGACGAAGAAAGAGAGTTTATCGAAAATATAGAGCGTTTGCTGGCTGGCGAAGAGGTTACCGTCGGCAGGGAAAAGAGCGAGGACTACCGTACTGCATTTGATTTCGCTCGTAAGCTCACCGAGTCCCGGTCGGACCCTTCACCGGTGTTCAAACAGCAGCTTAAAGACCGCCTGCTCCTGCGGTTGACTGAGCGGGAGATGGAGGTTCGTCAGAAAGTAAAATTCGGTTCTATCTGGGAGTTCCTGGCGAACCTGGTTCCCCGGAGTCCGGTGTGGCGGACGGCCGCCGCCACCCTTGTTATCGTCCTGGTAACCGTCGGTGTGCTCTGGAGAACGGGAATGTTCACCCGGGAGGCGGGGCTTGAAGAGTTGGCTCGTGAAAGCGAGCAGGAAATAATGACAGCAGCGCCCGAAGCCGGTCTTAAGGCGTTTGAAGGAGTGGTTGAGGAAGAAATTGAGGCAGCGGAGGCGGAAGAGGAAGAAGCACCTCTCTTGTCAGTAGCAATGTCAGAAGTTATTGAGGTAAACCAGACTCAAACAGTAGATGGTGTTGCCATTACCTTGGAGCGGGTAGAGTTGTTCGCCACCGAGTCAGTAGTCTTTGCCTTCAACCGCCCTCCGGATTACACCATGCCGCAGGACCCCGAATCTCTACCGCCTTCATTGCAGGGGCTTATTGCCAGTGCTCAGTATAGTATTGATGGCGGTCCCGTTATAGACACTGGACCGTCGGAAATTCACTTCCTCGAGAGTGGCATGCAGCATATCTTTCGTATACGTGAGATTATATCGGAAGATGCTGTGGAGCTAACCTTTATAATAACCGGACTTGGTGAGTTGCACGGACCCTGGGAGTACATTATCTCGTTGCAGGAATAACACCTCTGACCGGTGTCTTTTTTAAGCGTTTCTACCTTTCAATAGACCCTGCTTTTCACTTTGATTTGTCGTTTTTCTCGTGGGAAAATAAATTATGTGATACTCTTTCTTTTCTGGCGTATAAATTATTAAAAGGCAGTCTTGTGGGAGGTGAGGTTTTATAAGGGTAAAATCAAAAACATCAATCATGCAACAAATATAAACAGACCGGATACAGATGATTAAAAGGAGGAAATAAAAGTGAACAAAAAAGGTTTATTACTGGTTATGAGCCTGGTAGTGGCGCTGACGGTAGTGGGATTGGTCGGTTGTACTGCTGAAGGCACCGAACTGGAGGATATAAAGGCATTAAACCTGGGTAACCAGCAGCAGGGAATTTGGGTTAACGGCGTGGGGGAAGTATCCGCCGTTCCTGATATTGTTGAGTTGCGGTTGGGCATCGAAGCCCAGGCGACAAGCGTAACCCAGGCTCAGACTGAGGCAACCGACGCTATGGACGAGGTTATGGCCGCTTTGCTCGCTAGCGGTGTGGCTGAGAAGGATATCCAGACCCAGTACTTCAGCATTCAGCGGGTAACAAGGTGGGATAGTGATACACAGCAGGAAGTCGTCATTGGCTATCGGGTTACCAATATGGTCACCGCCAAGATAAGGGATGTAGACGAGGCGGGCACCGTTATTGATGCCGTGGTCGAGGCTGGAGGAGACCTCATTCGAATAGACAGCATCAATTTCTCGATAGATGACCCTTCGGTCTATTATGATGAGGTTCGAGAAGAGGCCGTGGCGGACGCTGAAGAAAAAGCTGAGAAACTTGCTGAGCTGGCCGGAGTCACTCTGGGTAAACCGACCTTTATCTCCGAAAGCATGCTGGCTGCACCAACAGTACAGCGTTATTACGGATTTGAGGAAGCTGTGGTAGCCGCTAAGGAGGCTCCAATCAGCCCCGGTGAGTTGGAGATTAGCCTTACCGTTCAAATCACCTATGCTATCCTGGACTAGGGAGGTATACATGAAAAAGTTGTCCATAATGTTGGGTCTGCTCCTGGTGGTTACTGTGTCGGCGTTGGCTTTCGGTTGTACGGCGGGAGAGCCGGAATCGGTGGAAATCTCCTGTGATGACTTCCAGAAGGATAATGATATCAGCCTTAGCCGGATAATCGAGCTGAACGTAAACGATATTTTTACTGTGACACTGTGCTCGAACCAGTCAACCGGCTTCCAGTGGTCGGAGATAGCCGAAATTAATGACCGGGCTGTTCTTCAACAGACAGACCATGAGTACACGCCCCCTGAGGGCACTCTGGTTGGTGCCGCTGGTGAAGAGACCTGGACTTTTAAGGCTCTCAAGAAAGGTACCACTGGCATAACCATGGAGTACAGCCGCCCTTGGGAAGGCGGCGAGCAGGCAGAATGGACATTTAACGTAACCGTTACCGTTAAATAGCACCCATAGATTGTGTACAAAGAAACAGGGCTGGGGAATAAATCCCTGGCCCTGTTTTATTAAGGAACCGTCAGTATTATACAGTTGCCCGTTATTCACCCCCGCGTTTAGGTTTTGAGACCGTCATTATCAGGAGCAGGGGAGCTACCGCCACCACGGCAAACGCCAGCCATATTCCCTGGTAGCTGCCCCAGGTATCGAATACCCAGCCGGCAAGTGGCGGACCCGAAAGGTGTCCTGCCACTGCCACCCCCATGATAAAGCCGTGTATCGTCCCGAAGTTCCGTCTCCCGAAATATTCCCTGATGATGGTAGCCCGCACAATGGCATTGCCGCCGAACCCGATGCTGAACAGGGCTACCGATGGTATAAGCAGCCCCGCATTTCCACCCGCCGCCAGGGTAAAGAACACCATTCCCAGGCTCATCATCAGGTATCCGCAGCCCATTATCCGTCTCGGGTCTATCCTGTCGCTAAGCCAGCCGAAGCTCAGCCGCCCGGCCACGCTCGTCAGCGGGACGGCACTTGCTATAAGTCCGGCGGTCGCTCTCGGCAGCCCGACACTGCCCACATAGGGTATCATGTGGGTGACCACGGCATTAACCAGCATTATTTGGAACATCATCGCCAGCGCAATATGCCAGAAAGCACTGCTCCTTATGGCAACCCTGGCTCCGATATCTTTGCTGGACGTTTCCAGGGGAAGTAGCTTTTTCTCCGACATTGACGTAACGCCTGCCTCTCCGTCGGGTAAAAGACCGTATTGTTCCGGCCTGTGCCGCACTATGAGTGTCAGAAGCGAGATGATAACCAGCAAAAATAGCCCCAGTACGGTAATGGCTGCACGCCACCCCAGTGTATCGACAATCAGCACAACTATCGGAATCATGAGGCCGGAAAAACCCACCCCGCTGTGCATGATGCCGGTCGCCGTACCTATCCTCCTGGTAAACCAGTTGGCCATGGTGGTCATTGTCACCGTAGGGCTGAGCGCCGTCATACCGAGAGCTATCAGGATGAATACCCCGTAGAACATGCCCAGGGAAGCGGTGCGGCTCAGCAGTAGAAAGGCCAGCCCCATTAGCAGAATACCTCCCAGCATCAGCCGTCTCGGACCCCATCGGTCGACCAGTAGTCCTACAATCGGGGCGAGCAGCCCGACCTCTACCCCGCGTAAAGAGCTGGCAAGTGAAATTTGTAGATAGCTCCAGCGAAATTCATTACTCAGGGGCTCGATAAGGGCGGAGAATCCGAACCCGATCATCCCGTGCACATAAAGCGAGATAACGAAGCAGGCACCGACAATCCACCACCCGTAAAACACCCGCGGAGGCTTAATTTTTATGCCAGACAGGATACTAATGGTTCAAGCAATCCCTTCTTATCGAATCTGTGCATACAAAAGTAGAAATTGTATCTTAAAGGATAATTCCTTTCTCTTTTAGGTCGGTGATATCGTCCCAGGTATAGCCCAGGTCCAGGAGGACCTCCTCGGTATGCTGGCCCACCTCAGGAGCGGGGGCTCTCACCGAAGCTGGATTTTGGCAGAATTTCACCGGTGTAGTTACTATTCTGGCTTCCTTGGCCGGATGATGTAGGTCGGCAAAGAACCCGTTTGCTAGAGCTTGCAGGTCGGTTGTGACTTCGGTAGGGGAAGCTACCCGACCATAGATAACGTTGTGCTTTTTAAAAGCCCTCTCCCATTCATTTGAAGTTTTTGAGGTGAGAATGTCGTCAATGATGTTAATCAACTCTTCACAGTGCTCCGCACGCGCCTCCATACTGTTGAATCGCTGGTCACTCTCTAGGTCTTGCCTCTCAATAGCTCGGCAAAAATCAGGCCAGGAAGGATCGGACTGGAGCATTGCTAACCAGAACCACCTTTCATCCTTGGTACGGTAGCTGTTCCATAATGGATTAAGTGCCTTGGTGCGGTCATGCTTGGTTGGTGGTGTATCCAGTAAAGCAGGCTGTATATCTTCAGCAAGCGTCCATACCCCGGTATGATATAGGGAGAATTCTAGTTTTTGTCCTTTGCCTGTCTTTTCCCTGTGTAGCAGGGCGGCTAAGATACCACCTACCATATGCGCCCCGACCACTCTGTCCATCATACCGCCACGCTGAGGAGGTGGGTCACTTCCCGGCTCGCCTATCATATACATTGCTCCCGAGCGGGCCCAGGCCGCCGCATAATCAAAACCCCTCTCGTTCCTGTCTGGTCCTTCGGTGCCGTAACCGGTTAAGATTGCGTAAACGAGGCGGGGATTGATTTGGTTTAATGTAGCATAATCTAGCCCTAGCTTATTGATTGTATTTAGCTCGTAGTTGGACATGAAAACATCGGACTTCTGAACGAGTTTATACAGGATATCTTTACCTTCTTCCGTTTTCAAATCTAGTGCTAGGCCTTTCTTATTTCTATTCAGTAGCTGGATATACCAGTTGAATTCACCACCGGTCATCTTCAAAAGTCTTCCCACTAGACCTCTTGCTAGCTCCCCCGTGAGTGGTTCTATCTTAAGTACGTCAGCTCCCCAGTCAGCCATAGTTGCTCCGGCTGCCGGTACAGCTACAACATGCCCCATATCCAGTACTTTTATGCCTTCGAGTATTCCAGCCATACCTCTGCCTCCTTTCTCACTCTCAACCCCTCTTGCTCGTATTCATTTCAATTTGCCGGCTTGCTGCAGTGCCTGCATTATTTCGGGATTTGACCTGGGGTCATCACCGGTATAAAAACTCTCAGTAGGGTAGCCAAGCCCAATCTGGATAGCATGTCGGTCGGGGGAAAGGGGGGTGAGAATCGTGACTCCATCAAAGGTCATGGAAGAATATCTGGGCCAGAAAGCACCCCAGTAAACTGGCTGGCGGTCAACACAGACAACGAATACCTTTCCGCTGATTGGTACCTCAAGCTCAAGGAGCCTTTCATAGCCCTCAGCGGTCAGCTCGATTTCGTAAGTATTTCTGTAGTATGAGACAATATCTACTGGAGCTAAAATTGGGGCATCGGCTATTTCCAGGTTGCTGATTATCGGCATCTCGGATACCGGTATCTCTCGGGCAGGGAGGTATATGGCGAATCCTTCATCCTCGGAGGGTTCTTCTGGTGACGTGCAGCTAAATGCGGTAAGGCTGCCAGCAAGCAAAAGCCCCAAAAAAATCTGTACAATAGCTAATTTCATCATTCCCGCCTTTCAATCAGTCCCTCGACAACAGGCTACGGTGGCTGGAGACTTTCTAGAATCTCCTGAGCTTGTTGCTGATAGCCATCTGCAACCATTACACGGTAGGGAGAACCATCTCCCGTAGAAGCAAAGGTTACACGCCAGTGAGAGCGTGACATGGTGTCATAAGGATTGACGATAGCCGGAATACCCTCTTGTACGAGTATGTCCGTCCATATCTCGGCCGTTACCCGGTCAGGGGCAGTCACCAAAATAACCCACTTCTTTGACTCAGCCATCTGGATTCTCCCCCGGCTTCCTCAGCTTGACCTTTATCTCTTTATCTCCTTCCTCAACCCGGTATATGTCGAAATCAGTATCAGCGATTATTTGCATGATTTCCTCCTTACTGTAGTAGTGGTTTACACCAAATGGCTTGAGGAGATTATAAAACCTGAGGAGGAATTTCTCACGGAAATTGAGTGAAGCCCACCATGCCTTCCTATCTATTTCGGAGTGAACCCTGGCCGGGTCAAATATCCATAGCCTCCCGCCTGGTTTAAGCACCCTGTAGCATTCCTTCATAAACTTTGCGACCCTCTGACTCCTCAAGGCATGGATCATACCTGAACTAAACACCATGTCATAAAAGTTATCTTCAGCTCGTATATTTGCTGCGTCCATGACCTCAAAATGCAGTTTGTCAGCAAAACCAGCCCTTATTGAATTTTCCTGCGCTATCTTTATAAATTCACGAGTCAGGTCAACGCCATCAACCTTAATGGCAGGTGCTCTCTTAACTATCTCGATGGGAAGATAGCCTGGACCTGTACCCACATCTAAGATTGTGCCTGACTTAAGTTCTGATACTATTTCATCAGCCACTTGACTGTAATAGCTACCTATCACCATCATGGCAGCTTTATCGTAAACAGAAGCCAAAATCCCCGGTATTCTTGCCATTTCCTTACTCACCTCCTTGGCGAACTCCTGAATTTCATCCAGAAGGCGAGGATAGGGCATATTTTCTGAACTTTGACTTACTCAGCCCTCATTTATAACAGTCTACCTGCTCATCCACGCAAAGCCTCAATTTTACATAATCAGCGTAATTTAACATAACTCGAAAAACAATTCCAGGCTCACTTACCCTCGAATTGTTTCCCGTATTTAAAGTTACTAATTTTCTGTCCTGCCGTACTGTAACTATACATCGTCATTAGCTTTATCACAACAGCATGCGTACTGGTATTACGAGTACTCCTTTGCTATAATGGCACCAAGTGAGGGCATCAGCCCTCAAGCATTGCCTGTTACTTATATCTTAAAGTACTATTCGTACAGAATTTTGGGGGTATGTCTATGAGTTACTGGTTTAACGCACCTGGAATGAGATTTCGGGCACCACTGGGTAGTACCAGTGGCGCGAGGGGACTTTCCAGTACCTTACTGGTGCCCAAAATCTTCATGGGTGTCAATGCCATTCCTGAAAGGGGCGGTGGTATTGTCAGATACATTGCGCCTCTGTGCTCTAAAAAACGGGCATTTATTGTCTGTGATAAGAACGTAGGTAATCTGGCTGCTAGAGTCTCTACATCTTTAAAGAATGGCCAGTTCAAAACTCAGGTCTGGGATAAAGCAGAACCCGAGGTTCCGCTGGAAAATGTGCATGAGTGTGCCCAGGCTATGACTGCGTTTGAACCCGACCTGATAGTAGCTGTTGGTGGCGGTTCGGTGATGGATCTGGCGAAAGCGGCGTGGATACTCTATGAACGCCCTGACATTACTGACCTGAAGAAATTATCACCGGCGGTTTCTCTTGAATTGAGAAAGAAAGCATACCTTTTGGCAGTACCTACAACCAGCGGCACAGGCTCTGAATGTACCAGCGCTTCCGTGCTGACAGATATGGAAGGGCACAGAAAGGTGCCGATAGCTTCTCGTGAACTGGTACCTGATTTCGCTGCAATTGACCCTACCTTCACAATGGGGATGCCTCCTAAATTAACTGCCGGTACAGGGCTCGATGCCTTGGCACATGCCATGGATAATGTCATGTCGCCGGCATCCAATGATATTACCGATGCACTGGCACTGAAGGCTATTGAGTTGGTTTTTAAGTATCTCCCCCGGGCATATCATAACCCCAGAGACCGGGAGGCTAGATATAAAATGCATGTTGCTGCTACCACAGCTGGGATTGCTTTCGGTAACGGTTCTTGTGCACTTACCCACAGCTTGGGACACGCCTTGGGTAAAGTATTCAATATACATCACGGTGTTGCTGTTGGTATGTTCATACCAGCAACACTTCAGTTCTATAGCCCGGTAACGGACAAATATCTTGATGTCTGTAAAGCACTCGATATCAGAGATAAGGATGAGAATAAAAGCTTGTCTAATCTCGTTGGTAAGGTGAGAGAGTTATTACAGGAACTGGACTTGCCATTGGATCTAAAAGGTCTGGGTATCACCAGGCAGCAACTTGAGGATAACTTGGACAAGCTGGTAATTGATTCAATAGAGGACCCGGACACTTTTGGAACCCCGCGTCCTATCACTGAGGAACAGTGTCAACAGATGTTTAGATATGCTTACGAAGGGAGGGATATAGATTTTTAGGAGGCAACGTTAGTATGTTTGGATACTATGGTAAATTTCTTAAGGTAAACCTTAGTACTGGTGAAATAAATGACCTGCCACTGTTTGAAGAGCAGGTGAAGAATTTCATTGGCGGTGCTGGTCTGAGTGCCAGATTGATCTATAGTCATGTGAAAGCTGGTATGGATCCTCTTGGTACTGATAATCCGTTGGTATTTGCGGTAGGTCCATTCGTGGGAACAACAATTCCTATGGTGAGCCGTAGTTCTGTATGCGGTGTGTCACCTCAAACCGGCTTTTGGGGAGAAGCAACTACAGGTGGGGTATTCCCATTCCGATTAAAAGCCTCGGGATTTGATGGCATATTTATTACCGGCAAGTCGGACAAACCAGTTTATCTGTATATAAATGATGGTAATGCTGAGATAAGAAATGCCTCCCATTTGTGGGGCAAAGATAGTTATCAGACACAGAAAATATTAAAAGACGAGATTAAGCAGAGGGGATTGAGCGTATCTTGTATAGGTGCCGGTGGTGAGAACTTGGTGAAATATGCGGGAGTTATGAACGATGACGGTAGGGCGGCTGGTCGGTGTGGTCTGGGAGCACTCATGGGTTCCAAGAAATTAAAAGCGGTTGCTGTTACCGGAAACAAGAAGGCAGAAGTATCTGATGAAGCGAATATTAGAAGACTCACTAAGGAAGCAAGGGATTTAATAAGAGCTCGGCGTGCTTCCATGATGGAGTACGGCACGCTAGGGTATATGGAAACGGGCTTTGTGACCGGTGATACACCAGCTAGTTATTTCACAAAGAGTGTGTTTCCGGTAAGAAAGGTAAGTGGTTTGGCATTCAGGCAGGCCTATACTATAGAAAGTGCTGCCTGTTATGGTTGCCCGATGGGCTGCGGTCGACTGCTAAGACATTTCAGTAAGGATATAGACACAGTGGATGGCCCCGAATATGAAACGGCTGCTGCCTTCGGGCCGCTGTGCAGAAATTACGACCTTGATTCCATTGTATATGCCAATCACCTGTGCAATCTTCACGGTATTGATACTATATCGGCTGGTGTTACTATTGCTTATGCTATGCACCTCTATGAGAAGGGCATTTTGGATAGCAAAAAAGCAGGTATGCAAATTGAGTGGGGGGATGGCAAGGCCATTGTAAAACTGGTGGAGATGATTGTTAGCAGGGAAGGGATTGGAGATCTTTTAGCTGAAGGCTCTCTCAAGGTTGGGCAGGAACTCGATGCTGACTTGGAAGAGGTTGCTTGCGTCAAAGGGCTGGAGATACCAATGCACGATGCTAGGTCAACCACTGGTCTGGCAATAAGCTATGCCACCGGCTCAAGAGGAGCCTGTCACCTGAGGGGGGATTATTACCAGGTAGATATGGGTGTTCGTGTACCTGAGTTGGGTGTTGAACCTGGGGATAGGTTCAAGTCCCAGGGTAAGGCAGAGATGGCAGCCAAATTCCAGAACTTTAAGGATCTGTTCGATTCTGTGCTTATGTGCAAATTTGCCCCACTGTCCTTGACCCAGGTTAGTGAGGTACTCAACGGTATCACGGGGTGGAATTTCAACCCAGCTGATATGGGCATCATAGCTGAGAGGTCGATAGATATAAAGCGGGCAATTAGTAATAAACTTGGACTGACTAGAGAAGATGATAAGATGCCAAGGATAAGTATTGCGGCTCTGAAAGAAGGAAGTACGGCCGGAAGATCTCCTGATATGGGAACATTGCTCAAAGAATATTATGACTATAGGCAATGGGACTGGAATACTGGCAAGCCAAAGAAGGAAAGGTTAATAGAACTGGGGCTTTATGAAGTAGCTCGTGACCTGTGGCCCTGATTAAATGAATGAGATAGCCATGGAATTTACCAAGATGCAAGGTGCCGGGAATGATTTTATAGTAGTGAAGACTAGTAATGCAGAACGTGACTGGTCAAAGTTAGCAATAGCCATGTGTGACCGTCATTTTGGTATCGGTGCAGATGGTTTGTTGCTGTTATTACCTTCAGAGATTGCTGATTTTCGGATGCAAGTATTCAACCCAGATGGTTCTGAGTCTAATACTTGTGGAAATGGGTTGCGATGCCTAGTTAAATATATTGTAGATGGAAACTTATCAAATAGCTCTGAGATTCGGAGAATATCGATTGAAACGGCAGCTGGCATAAGAAGCGCACAGATTGAAAAAATAGTGGATAGAGTTACCAAGATACAGACTTTTATGGGTAAACCGGGTTTTGGGAGGAAAGGTGCTCCATTAGTAGTAAATGAAAAAGAAGGCGATATAATTGAAGTGAAATCTATACCACATTACTCAATTAATGTGGTTGGTAGGGTAATATCACTGAGTCTTCTTTCTATAGGAA
>Ga0209427_10004919_pt1 | contig 15359 bp, 12 predicted proteins | sample DeeMarSWOR136_30_FD_187465 | JGI IMG/M metagenome (GOLD analysis project Ga0209427, IMG submission 187465) | Marine sediment microbial communities from White Oak River estuary, North Carolina - WOR-1-36_30 (SPAdes) (version 2) | ecosystem: Environmental > Aquatic > Marine > Intertidal zone >...
GATGGAGTTCACCTTTTGCACCCTGGTATTGCCATGATATTCGTCATCCACAACAACGATAGGTCCCAACGCACATGCACCCAGGCAATTAACGGTCTTTAATGTGAATTGTTTATCTTCTGTGGTATCATCTGGTACGATATGTAATTTTCTTTTCATCTCGTCCAATACACGATGCGCACCACGGACATGACAGGCAGTTCCTACGCAAACCTGCACCAGGTGTTTTCCCCGGGGTTTCAGGCTAAATGCATGATAGAACGATGCAATGCCATACAGATCGATGAGAGGCATGTCCAATCTTTGTGATACATAGCGAAGCATGTCTTCAGGTAAGTAATTAAAATTAGCTTGAATCTCCTGCAGAATAGGTATGACGCCAGTGCGGTTATTTCCATTTGCCTTTATTATTTCATCTAATTTTGCAGTATCCATGCAATACCCTTTCAAAATTATGAACTTCGTAGAATATGGATAACATTATTAGGCAGAGAAAGGGATTAACATACACAATTTTTTTTAAAGATGCAACTTTTTTTTGAGGGAATTTTTTTTGATTTTGAGTTCTAAATGACAAAGCTAATAGTTTTTTATTATTTTCCTTGATTGATAGAAAAAAAATTATTATTTTAGAGCTGAAAAATATCCCTTGACAAATGTCTAAAACTTTTTTATTTTTGGATCATTATAAAACGAATCTCACTGTAAACTAAAAAGTGAAAACCATGGCTGTGACGCGAACCAGAAATAAAATCCAATTCGTCCAGGACATCCTATCGGTCTTTACTGCATTCCGTCATTCAGGTAAAGCCTATCTGGAATATCTTCACCAGTCCAGAGGCGGTGATGAGTTTGATGTGCGGGATATGATCGTTAAACCTTTACTTCGAAAATTGGGTTATGCAGAACAGGATTTCTATAACGAGGTGACGATTCAATCAGGCGAGATCGATCTAAATATTGGTATCGATAAATTGCAGCCGGTTATTACTGTGGAGACCAAAGCCAGCAATACCAGTGACTTAAAATTAGCTCGCGAGCAGCAGTTGTTTCCCTACATCGAAGAGTTACATACACCGATTGGAATTGTCACCAATGGCGTACTATTCGAGGTGTGGGAGCAAAAGAAAGTCAAGACGCTATTAGTAAGCCTGGATTTTGCCCGCATCATGGCTTATTTCAGCAAAGGCGGTCTGGATGCTTTACCTGATGATGAATTTGGGAGAATTCTCAAGCTCATGTATCTCAAAAAAGATATCCGTTATATTCGGGATGAAGATTTGTATGCTATTCCAGAGATCGATATTTCCGAGCCCACCTCCTTCCAAAATTTACTGAATGATATGGCAAAGCTCATGGAGCTGACCAAGATCGATGTGGAAGAACAATTCAACATCCGAATGGCAGAATTTGAAGATTATGAGCTTCAAAGCAAAATCCTCAATGGCTGGCGATTACAAAAATTACAAAAGGAAAGCAAGCAAGCCCGCCAATTGGTGCGCTATTTCCATCGTTGGGCTGAGATCAATAATATTGATCTCGAGAAAAATGTCAATTCCCGTGACAAATTTATCACCGAAACCATGTACATTTTGATCAATCGCATCCTGCTCATTCGCATTGCTGAGGATGACCAGATTATTCCGCGGCGCATTTCGAATGGCGCAATCAAAGATTTCCAGCAGTTCGTTGGTGACATCAAAATAAATTATAATAAGCTTTTAGATATTGCTTATGATACGATGCGTGGAGTTTACGAGCACTTTTTCAAACACGATATCTTCGATTGGTACATTCCTGATTCTGAGCTGTTGTTACGACTCTTATTTGTCTTCAATAAATATAATTTTTCCTATGTTAATCGAGATATACTTGGTAATCTTTATCAAAAGTACATTGATAAAGATGAGCGCAAACGACTGGGACAGTTTTATACACCAGATGAAGTGGTGCAGTATATTCTTGATAGTGTGGGCTATACAAGTGATGCTGACATTGAGAATAAAACCTTACTGGATCCTTCCTGTGGTTCAGGGGGATTTCTTGTGCCCGCGACCAATCGTCTTATCAGCCGACTGAAAAAGAAAAACTATGACCCGATCACTATTCTGAACAAGGTGCGGGATAATATTTATGGCTTTGATATCAATCCCTTTGCCGCGCATTTAACTGAAACGAATTTATTATTCCAGGTAGTGGATTTGATAAGCGCAGCCAAAAAGCTTGATCCTGATTTTCGGATGGAGCAATTTAATGTGTTTGTGACTGACTCCCTCAAAATTCCTGAAGCGGGACAGGTTGGAAAGAATATGTCTTTATTCGAAAATGATTTCTTAAATAGTGTGGCGGTGCAGGATGCGGAGATAGTCAAGGAAATTAAGCTAAAGCAAAGTCGTTTTAAGGATGGAATGGATTTTGTGGTGGGGAATCCGCCATATTTGTCTATTCTGCAAATGTCAGATCAAGATAAGGAATATTTCAGACTACATTTTAAATCTTATAAATTTCGTTCCGATATTTTTGGACTTTTCATCGAATTTGCCTTTCTTAGAATTTTGAAGCCGAAAGGGAAACTGGGTTTTATTATTCCTTCAGTTATTTTAAATAGCGGATCGTATGATACGTTAAGAAAATTAATTTTGGAAGAAACAAGAATCAAAAATATTGTTGACTTTCAAGATGGCGTATTCACCGATTCGATTGTGCCAACCGTAATACTTATTCTTGAACGAGATGAAGATTCTAAAAAAAGAGCAAAAAATGAGATCATAATTTTACGTAAAATGGAAGATTTTGTGAATAAGAAATTTGAACGGGTAATTATCAGACAAAATATATTTGAGAAAACATTTAACAATATTTTTAATGTAAATTTGGATGTTAAAACAAGTGACATCCTCGAGAAAATCAAAAAAGGGACAAAAAATCTGGGCTCATTATTGAGAATAAATAGAGGCATAAATACTGGAAACGATCCAAAATATATTACCGAGGATGGCAAAGATAAAGATGCAAAAAAGGTTTTAAGAGGGGGAAACATCAATCGCTATCAGTTAACTTATGAAGGAGAATTTGTACTCTATAAACAAAGCGAACTTCACGATCCTGCCCGAGAAGACAATTTTTTACAACCCAAAAAGCTTCTATTTCGAAGATTGGGATGTCAGCCCATCGCCACAATTGATGAAAGCCAGTTCTACGTTCTTGATACATTATACACTGGTATTTCTTTAATCGATAAGCTGGATTTAAAATATTTGTTAGCTTTAATAAATTCAAAATTGATTAAATATTACTATCAGAAAAGCATACCAATCAAAGGGCGCACTTTCCCAGAAGCGAGGATTTTTGATTTAAACGAAATTCCAATTAAAATAGCTCCATCAAAAATAAAGAAAAATATAATTAGATTGGTCGATAAAATTTTGCAGATAAATAAAAAGATAGCTGAAATAAATAACGTAGTTGATAAATGTGAAAAATTGTTAGATATGTTTAAAGCAGAATTCCCCCAGTATTATCACCTTGAACTTTTTCCACTTCATGATATTCCAGATCTCAAACACATTCAATTAGAAAAACGTCTTGGTAAGCCTGATATTCGACGAGAAGGCTTGCGGGTTTACCTGACCAACAGTTGTTATCTCGATTTTGCTACTGAGTCGCTGGCTGAATATACTGAGCTGACACTGAAATCAATGCAGGCTAATCTACGTGGACTCACTAAACCTGATATTCTTCGCCTGGTTAAAGTTCCCGGGGAGAAAAAGATTATTGATGCCATTTTGAAATTTAATGCTGATCTAAAAAAACAACAGGTCAAACAGCAGCGACAGCGAGAGGTGCTCAATAAGGAGATCGATAAGCAAGTGTATGATCTGTACGGAATTACAACGGAAGATCAAAAGATAATTGAAAGTGTTGATGACTAATGTTTGAACGAATGGATTTGTTGTTGAGCTTGTAAATTAATTTTAAATCGCTAATTTTTTACCCAATTCATAACACTGCTCCAAAAGCTGTTGATTGCGCTGATAATCCTGGTCTGCCAGGTGTGCCGACAATTTCAGCTTTGAATAAAGAGTACTTAATTCTTCTCTTGACATTCGAACCTGTTTAGCCACTGCCAATCGAGTGCCGAAAATGGAAGTTAATTTGTTTTCTGGTCCAAAAACTTCACTGATGAATTTAAACAGGTCAATAATCGGCCGAGCATCATCACTAACAGAAGAACCAAGGCTCAATAATAGAACAAAGTGTTTTCGCCATTGGTGCCACGGAGTATGTTTTAATCCATGCTCGGTAATTTGAACGTGCATAAAGGAACGAAATCGATCAAGGATTTTCTTTAAGACAAGAAATCACTCAATCGAAATCCTGTTCAGAAAAATTCTTCTACCCATCAGCCTGCGACTCTTCCAGCTTCTTCTGCAAATACTCGATCTTTTGTTTATAAAGCTCATTACCTGGATCGTTTTTTCTCAGAATTTCATAAACACCGATGGCTTTGGCGTATTGGTGTTGGGCAGCATAAATTTCACCGAGGGTAGAAGTGACAATTTTTTCCTTTTTTCTCGTGGAGCCGTCAAAATCTGGCATTTCTGCTTCTTCGGAAGCTTGAATGGGTTCATCTTGCTCTATAGGAGGTTTTGGTGGAGTTTTATCCATTGGAGGCTCAAATTGGGGCTTAGTTTTCCTCTGAATTTGTTCTAAAGTTTTCTCGACTGAAGATTCAAACTGCGGTTCAGTTTCCATACCAGTTTCTTCACGAATTTCATTCACCGGGGAATCAATTTTCGGCTTTTGTTTCTTCACCCTGGGTGGTTCGGATATATCAAGTGGTGATTTTATGGTGGGCTTATTAAACTCTTCGTCACCAGACATTAACGCAAAAATCTCATCATCTTCAAGTCCATTAAATTCTTCTTGCTCATCTTCTTCAGTTTTGAATTCTTCACCAAAAAGATATTTTTGGTCGACAGCATGAGAGTCTTGATCTAAATTTTGAGTCGAATCTTCTTCAATTTGGTCACTAAAATCTTCATTTATCGACAAATCAGGCAATTCATCATCCCTGAATATATCTTCAAGCAGATCCAGGTTTGCCTCATCATCTTCGAATACGTCCTCTGTCTCTTTAAATAGTTCCTTAACCACAGGCGGTGCTCCCGAATCAGCAGGACCTGTGTCGAATTCAACCTGTTCAAACTCGTCTTCAGGTACTGTTACTTCAGCAGGAGCTTGTTCCAGTTCTTCCTCTAATACATCCTCATGAAATTCCTCTAATACTTTTTCATCTGGTTGTTCGTCTGGGACTTCTGCTGGTGCTGGTGCTGGGGGTGGAGTAACTTCTGTAACAATATCTTGTTCAAACTCTGTTAATTCCATCTCGCTTTCCTGGTCAGGCTGTTCTTCTCTGGTCAACACAGGCTGTGTTTTTAAGTCTTCCAATCGTTTCTTTGCTTGTTCATTAAATGGATCGATTCGAATAATTTCCTCATAACTCATTTCACAAGTATTGTGCCAGCCAATCCGTGCCATTAATTCTCCATAATCCCGATGAGCCGAAATATATTTCGGATCAAATAATAAAACACGTTTGAGTTCCTTTTCAGCCTGATCGAACAATTTCTTTTTCAAATAACATTTTCCAAGAACATAGTGTCCGGTTACGTAATAGGGATGTTTTTTAATGCTCTTCTCACATAGTTCAATCGCTTCATCAATACGATCCATTTGAAGATAGACATCGGCAAGACGTGCAAAAAGAATGGAGTCATCATTCTCTCTTAGCTTGCCTTCCAGGTATTTAACTTCTTCTTTTATAGCTTTCTGCATATTTATAACCTCCTTGTTGAGGTCGCTTAATCAAAAATTAAAATCATGAATTAATAATCAATTTTACAAGTAAGATAATATTTTTTTTATTAAATTTCAACCGTTATTTATTAAATTAAAAAATATTAGCAAATTACTACCATCCCGAGATTGTCTTGTTGAAAATATCTGTCACAATTTTGCCAATGGCTTCACCAATAGCATCCTGGCGAGTTGAATTTTCTCCACTCGGTGAGTCGGGGCTGTAAGTACCCCATTGTGTGATTTGCTCTTCCCAGATCACTTTGTTATTTTTTAAATCTTCAAATTTTGCCTGGACGTTAACGTAGATTCTTATTTCCTTCACCTGCTCCTGTTGGTTGTATGCTCCTGCTTGTTCCCTAATATTAATGATTGTTCCTTCAATAATCGAATCGGCAGATCTTTGATCAACGACTTTTAACGTATTATCTTGAGTAAACTCATTAATAAGCGCATCTGTAATGTCCTCCCGGACACCAAATTCGGTCGTCCTATTTTCAAACATTGGTATGGCAATCGTTCGAATATTTGCAGGCAGCGAAGAACCGGAAAAGGAGTAATATCCACAATGAGATATGACAACGGGTACAAGTGCCAATAAATAGATTGTAGCTAGTCTGTTAAAACGCATATTAATACGGAAATAATAGTTATAAGTTGGAAGTGAGCTAAAAAGCAATAAGCCGGAAGTGAACTAAAGTTACTAAACACTGAGATTTTCTCCTTTTAGGCACTTTAGCTCAATTTAGTCATTTTAAACTTTAGTCACTTTGAAAATTTAGTCACTTTAAACTTTAGTACGGTAAATTAAATTCTTTAATTTTACGATATAATGTGCGTTCACTTATTTTTAAGCTTTTTGCCGTTTTTCTTTTATTACCATCAAATCGGTGCAAAGTTTCTTCGATCAGTTTTCTTTCCATTTCCTCCAATGAAGGCATTAATCTGGACTCCACAGGAGTTTCATCAAAAACAATCTCACTATTCTCATGGGGAATGACAATGGTATTTTCAGTCTCCCACTCTTTTAATCTCCGTGGAGGAAATAATCTCGATAAAATTAACTCCCTTAATTGGGAAATTTCTGATTTTAAATCTAATAACACTCGATAAATAAATTCTCGCTCCACCTGTTCAGTGGGACGATTTAGTGGCATGGGGAGATTTCTCATTTCCGGACTGCCCACATCGAGATATTTCAGCAGTATTTGTTGATCAATTTTATTTCCTTTCTCCAGAATAATGATACTTTCAATCAAATTTTTCAATTCACGAACATTTCCGGGCCAGTGGTAGTTATTCATCGCAGCAAAAGCAGAATTATCAAATCCATGAAATTCAATATGATTTTCCCTGCAAAATTGCGTTGCGAAAGTTTGGGCTAATAACGGAATATCCTCTTTTCTGGCTCTCAATGGAGGTATCGCTATTGTCACCGCATGAAGCCGGTAATAAAGATCCTGGCGAAAGGTTCCATTTTGAACCTCCTGATCCAATTCTCGATTGGTTGCCGCGATGATACGTACATCTACTCGTTTGGGATTACCACTGCCCACACGTGTAAATTCATTTCCTTCAAGTACCCGAAGAATTTTGACCTGTGCATTAAGCGGCATTTCACCAATTTCATCAAGAAAAATAGTGCTATCATCCGCCATTTCAAAAAAACCTTTTCGAGCACCGACAGCGCCGGTAAAAGCACCTTTTTCATGGCCAAATAATTCGGATTCAAGAATGCCTTCGGGTATCGCCCCACTGTTTACAATAATTAATGGCTTTTCAGCCCGATGACTTCGTTCATGAATCGCCCGGGCTACTAATTCTTTACCTGTTCCGCTTTCACCAATAATCAAAACAGATATATCGATGGGGGCGACCTGTTCAATGGTTTCAAAAATCTGTTGAATGGCTAAGGAATTTCCTATTATTGCTGATTTAGTTTGAAATTCCTCAAAGCTTTCTCTTTTATTGCTATTTTTGACTTTCTCTTTCATTTTATATTATGATATTCTTTAAAAAACTCAACAGTTTTAACAAGCCCTTCCTCTAAGGAAGTTTGTGGCGTCCAATTTAATAATCGTTTTGCTTTATCAATATTTAAAACGCTCCGCAATTGTTCCCCGGGTTGGGCCGGTCCATGTACTTCCTCTGTTACTGCACCGGTTAAATGATTTAAACAATTGAAAAGTTCATTTACATCCGTTTCGATTCCAGTGCCGATATTGAAACACTCATTATCATTATAATCAACTGCTTTTAAATTTGCGTCAACTACATCCCTGACATAAACATAATCGCGTGTTTGCAATCCATTACCATTAATAATTGGCTGCTCGCCAGTCAATAACTTATTGGAAAATATAGCAACTACACCTGCCTCACCATTGGGATTTTGTCGGGGACCATAGATATTTGCATATCTTAAAATCACATAATTTAAGTCATATACATGATGATAATAATAGATGTATTTTTCACCGGTCAATTTAGTGATACCATACGGTGATAGCGGCCGCGTCGGATGTTTTTCATCAGCAGGAAAATATTCCTGCTCTCCGTAGATGGCTCCACCGCTGGAAATAAAAATAAATTTTTTCACATTATTTTTAACTGAAGCCTGCAACAAATTGATCGTCCCAATGATGTTGTTCGTCGCATCGTAAACAGGATCAGCAACAGAAAGTCTGATATCCATTTGCGCAGCATGGTGATTCACAATATCAAATTTCTCAGCTTTGAAAACGTCAAAAATCTCTTTATCATGGATATTCATTTTAAAAAATTGTGCTTTGGGATTGACGTTCTCCATTCTCCCTGTGGATAGATTATCCACAATAACGACCTCATGTCCCATTTCAATATAAGCATCTGCCACATGCGAGCCAATAAATCCTGCACCACCAGTTACTAAAATTTTCATTAACTAATCTCCTCAAGTAGTCCCATTCCAGGTTGAATTACAACGCTTTGTATCCAATATCTTTTCGATAATAAGCGCCATCAAAAGCAATTTTTCCAACCGCACTGTAAGCTCGCTTTACGGCGTCTTCGATATTATCCCCCAGCGCAGTTACTCCTAAAACTCTTCCGCCATTAGTCACTAATTTGCCCTCAACATATTTCGTTCCTGCATGAAAAATCATAACTTCGTCATCGAATTTTCGATTCAGACCGATGATCTCCTTTCCGTTTTCATATTTTCCCGGGTATCCCCCTGAAGCCATAATAACACAAACAGCATATTTATTGTTTGTTTCTAAATAACTTTCTTTAATTTTATTCTCACTGCACGCCAGAAGTAGTGGCACAATATCACTTTTCATCAGCGGTAAAATCGCTTGCGTTTCGGGATCGCCGAACCGACAATTAAATTCTACCACTTTAGGACCATGCTTTGTGATCATCAAACCCGCATAAAGCACACCGCGATAGGGTCGATCTTCCAGTGCCATTCCTTTAACTGCTGGTTCCAGGATTTTTTCCTGCACAATTTTTAGCATTTCATTATTTACTAAAACAGCAGGTGCATAAGCTCCCATGCCACCCGTATTGGGACCTTTGTCGCCATCAAAAATAGGTTTATGATCCTGTGCCGGAGCAAGTGGCAAAACATTGACTCCATCTGTAAACGCAAGCACTGATGCTTCCTGTCCCCTCAGGTATTCTTCGATGATCACTTTCTCACCAGCTTCACCAAATATACGGCGCACCATCATCTTTTGCAAAGATTCCTGTGCCTCATCCCGCGAGAGACAGACGATTGCCCCCTTGCCGGCTGCTAATCCATCTGCTTTAATCACAATGGGTATCGAACAGGATTCTAAATATTTTTTAGCCTGTTCATAATTATCAAATTTTTTATAAATGGCTGTGGGGATGTTGTACTTTTCCATTAAATATTTTGCAAATATCTTGCTGCTCTCAATTTCAGCCGCTTTCTTTGAAGGACCAAAAATTTTGAGTCCCTGGTTTTGAAACGCATCCACAATTCCCATAGATAAAGGAACTTCCGGTCCCACAACTGTTAAATCGATCTGGTTTTTATCTGCAAATTTTAATAATACATCGATTTCAGAATCTTTAATCGAAATGCACTCAGCCAGTTGATTGATCCCTGCATTGCCGGGTGCACAATAAATCTTTTCCACCAGTGGGCTCCGGGCAATTTTCCAGACGAGTGTGTGTTCTCTGCCACCACCACCGACGACGAGTATTTTCATGCTTTTTTAATATCTTTGTTAAGATCAGAATTCTATAATATATTAAAGCCGAATTGGTTTTCGGGTTACGATGCTTCGGCATTAGCTAATGCCGAAGCTCCTTCAATATCAAAAATCCGAAAACCACTTATTGTTAGGTATAACATAAAATATCATTAAGATTTTTAGTACCAAAAACAGAATCAATTAAGCAACTTCGAACTGTATCTGTTTTAATTTTTTTGTCGGGATACGATCTCTTACCTTTAATATCTCAATCCCAACAACCTGTGAATGTTCATTGAAATCAAAGATGATTCCAGTTCTAATTTCCTCAGATTCAACAATTTTTGTGTCATCGAAACGAATATATAGAGCGTCTGCTTTTTCGTCAAAATGAACTTTCATAATTTGTTCCTCATAGTTCTATCGAAATATACAGTAACAATTTTTCTCGGAGAAGTGGTATAATTATAAATAACGCGCAGAACTCTTCACCCATATTCATCAATGCGGCTTAATGCATGAAGTACATTGGGATCATCTCGGTCGGGTTCAATTTTATCTGGTTGAGAAATGGTACGACTAATCCATTCAATTGGAATTTCACGTTCCGAAATCACTAAAGATGCATGCTCAGTTAGCACATATTTTCTTTTATCAATAAACAGATAGTCAGGCATTATTTTCTAAAACCTTTAATTCAGATTTAATCTGAGGCAATTTATTAGATAAGTAATATCAAACAAAAGTTTCGTTTACTACATCATTCCTTTTACTTTGCACAAAATTATCAGAGGTTTTTAATTTTTTACCATACTTTTGACAGAAAAACCGAATTTAAACTTGCTAATGATTCTTCAACCACTCAATCTCATCTCTCAACTCTGCTGCCCGTTCAAATTCAAGATTTTTTGCGGCGGCTACCATTTCTCTTTCGTACTGATCAACCAATTCTTCTCGTTCAAGTTTAGACAATCGTCTTTCCTGCAAATCACGTCGTTTCTTTCGCCTTGTTCCCCATTTATCCACCTTCTCATCAGCAACACGCGTTGCGCCCATCACATCTTCTACTGATTTATAAATTGTTTTCGGAGTGATCCCATGCTCCTCATTAAACTGCTGCTGAATTTTTCGACGGCGATTGGTCTCATTAATTGTTTTCTGCATCGAGTGTGTAATTTTGTCAGCGTAGAAAATTACTTTTCCGCCGATGTTTCGAGCCGCGCGTCCCGCGGTCTGCATCAATGACGTTTCAGAACGAAGAAATCCCTCTTTATCCGCATCCAGCACCGCGACCAGAGATACCTCAGGCAAATCCAATCCCTCACGCAACAGGTTGATGCCGACCAGCACATCAAACTCTGCCAGACGCAAATCACGAAGAATCTCAACGCGATCCAATGCCGCGATTTCGGAATGCAGGTAACGAACATTCACGTTCATCTCAGCAAGATATTCGGTCAAATCTTCCGCCATTCTCTTCGTAAGCGTGGTTACCAGCACCCGGTCCCCTTTTTCAGCCCGCAGGTTGATTTCGGCAATTAAATCATCGATCTGACCTTTAATCGGTCTGACTTCAATCTCCGGATCCATTAGACCCGTGGGACGAATGATCTGTTCGACGACGACTCCGCCGCTTTTCTCCAGTTCGTACTCTGCCGGCGTCGCAGAAACGAAGATCACCTCGTTTAGTATGGATTCAAATTCCTGAAAATTGAGCGGACGATTATCCAGCGCCGATGGCAAGCGGAATCCATGCTCAACGAGAGTCTCTTTACGAGAGCGGTCCCCATGATACATAGCCTGCACCTGGGGTACCGTAACATGCGATTCGTCGATAAACATAAGAAAATCTTTCGGGAAAAAATCAAGTAAGGTATAAGGCTTTTCCCCCGGTTTTCGTCCGGTCAGGTGACGGGAATAATTTTCAATTCCCGAACAAAAACCAATCTCCTGCATCATTTCCAGGTCATAATTTGTCCGCATCTCCAGCCGCTGCGCTTCCAATAGCTTATTATGACTGCGGAGCCACGCCAGCCTCTCTTCAAGTTCGATTTTAATATTTCGAATCGCCTGCTCCATTTTGGGAGAGGTCGTAACATAGTGCTTGGCTGGATAAATAGAGATTGAATCCCGCTGGGATTTTATTTTGCCGGTTAATGTATCAATAACGGAAATACTTTCGACTTCATTCCCAAACAGTTCAATTCGAACACCTTCTTCCTCATAAGCTGGAATGACTTCAATTACATCTCCTCGAACGCGAAATGTTCCCCGGCTAAAATCAAAATCATTGCGAGTGTAATGAATATCAACCAATTTCTCTAAAATCTTATTTCTTTCAATCCGCTCATCTTTTCTCACGATAAGTAACAACTGTTTGTAATCCTCTGGCGATCCCAATCCATAGATACAGGAGACTGAAGCAACGATAACCACGTCTTCCCGCGCGAGCAGCGAGCTAGTTGCTTTTAACCGTAATCGATCGATCTCATCATTGATTGATGTGTCCTTGGCAATATAGGTATCTGTGGTGGGAACATACGCTTCAGGTTGATAATAGTCGTAATAACTGATAAAATATTCTGCGGCATTGTTCGGAAAAAAACCTTTGAATTCCCCATACAACTGGGCTGCCAGTGTTTTATTGTGCGAGAGAACGATTGTCGGCTTCTGGACATTGGCAATAACGTTTGCCATGGTATAGGTTTTGCCACTCCCCGTAACACCCAACAGTGTTTGAAACCGATCTCCCCTTAACACTCCTTCGGTTAATTCTTGAATCGCTTGTGGTTGATCACCTGTCGGTTCATAATCAGATATTAATTCAAACTTCGCCATATTTCATTCCCGACCAAAACAATATCCTTTAAATATAGTATAGTTATGACAGAATGTCAAGGATAAATTTAGTAAATATTTTTAAACGAACGGCAAAATTTTTTCAAAGGAAGCGATGGAGTTCTGTTAAAAAACTATCCTGGTGTCCTGGTGGTTGAAAATAAGAACTAACTCAAAAATCGATTATTACACAATATATAAACATTTTAAAACAAGATCTGTCAATATATTGATTTAGAGCATAAAATTTATAATTTATGCGCTGGTTCTATAGTATATCAAGGAATTTTTGAACTATGAATCTCTACCAAAACCGAAACGGTACTATCCGACAGCACTTTTTTCGCAACAACCCTACCGCCTTCAATCTCGACATTCAGCTTACCCACATCCGGAACGGTTGGATCAACAAACCATCTTTTGATATATACTGCCCAACGATAAGCATCTGCCCGGGCTGCCTGTTCCGCATATTTCATGGCAATTGATTCAGTCTCGGCTTCTTGAAAAGGTTTACCAAAGCCAGCCGCCAGAATGGTCTCCCAGGTCGTATCATAGCTAATAGCGACAATTTTCCTTCGTAATTCAATGTCTATCGGATTATTTTTTAGTGCTTCCACCATATCACCAACAACGACTAACATTGAGTCGTAGTTAATCGGTTTAGGTTTGATAGTCAGAACATCGGCGGAATCTGCATCTTTGGTGAGTTCCTCAGGGCTAATTTCACCAGTTTGATATTCTTCCTGTTTGCTACAACCAGCTATCAGGAAGAAGCAAATGGTAATGATTATGACAGATGGTTTTCCAAACATAACATGCTACCTGTTTGATAAATTGTTCAAATCTTTATTTCTTTTCAGTGGGATTTCATTTCTGTGGAAAAAGTTATCTCCTATTTTTCTGCCATGGAATGGGTATCGCGCAGAAATAATTTTGTAAAATCTTTATTTCAATTCTATGGCATTTCATTTCCGTGGGAGAAATAACTTTTCAAGTTTTTCGTTAAAAATATTATGTTCCCAATTCCCATGAGGATAGATATTCTTTCTGTTGTTCAGTTAATTCATCAATTTGAATGTTCATGGATTCCAATTTAAGTCTGGCGACCCAATCTTCTATCTCGTCAGGAACATTGTAAACTTTTGCTGTTAACTGTTCAGCATTTTTAATAACCCATTCTGTAGCTAGAGCTTGCGTTGCGAAACTCATATCCATTACCGAAGCCGGATGTCCTTCGGCAGCAGCCAGGTTAATCAAGCGACCTTCGGCTAACAGATTAATTCGATTCCCATTTTTTAATACATATTGATCAACAAAATTTCTTATCTGCAGACGACATTCAACAGCCATTTTTTTTAGCGCGGGGATGTCGATCTCCACGTTGAAATGTCCTGAATTGGCAACGATGGCGCCATCCTTCATCAGGTTAAAATGTTCTTCACGAATCACATGAATATCACCTGTTAACGTACAGAAAAGATCACCGATGGGTGCAGCTTGTTCCATTTCCATAACTCTGTAACCGTCCATTGCCGCTTCCAGAGCGCGAATGGGATCGACCTCGGTAATAATGACATTGGCGCCCATACCTTTGCATCGCATGGCAAAACCACGACCACACCAGCCATAACCGGCGACGACGACATTTTTCCCTGCCAACAAAATATCGGTTGCACGAATAATACCATCCACTGTGGATTGCCCGGTGCCATAGCGATTATCAAACAAATTCTTTGTCATCGCGTCATTTACTGCAATCACAGGGAACTTTAACGCACCATCGCGTTCCATGGCACGAAGGCGAATCACACCGGTGGTTGTCTCTTCCATGCTTCCGAGCACATTTTTTCCCACTTCCGGGTAATCAGAATGAATATTAGAAACCAGGTCAGCTCCATCATCCATTGTAACGAGAGGGTAATGTTCAATTGCTGCTTTTATATGGTTATAATATGTTTCGGTATCTTCGCCTTTAATTGCAAATACTGGCATTTCATAATCGTTTACCAATGACGCTGAAACATCATCCTGGGTCGAAAGCGGATTTGAGGCACATAACACAATATCTGCGCCACCTGCTTTTAGGGTTCTGGCTAAATTCGCAGTTTCGGCTGTTATGTGAAGACAAGCAGACATATTTTTGCCTGTCAATGGCTTTTCTTTTTCAAACCGTTCGCGAACCAGCTTTAATACTGGCATATCATTTTCGGCCCATTCGATTCGCTTTTTTCCCTCTGAAGCAAGATTAATATCCTTTATATCGTAGTTCACACCCAACCTCCTGTCCTTGTGCTTGGTGAGTGGTAGACTTGTGAGTAGTGAGTCTTTTTAACTCTTCTCACTGGCTACCACTATGATATTAATAATTAGTGCTTGAACGAAAACTAGTAAAACTTGTCATTCCGAGCGGAGCGTAGTGGAGTCGAGGAATCTGTATGTCCCAACAAATTAGTA
>Ga0209427_10004920_pt1 | contig 15359 bp, 12 predicted proteins | sample DeeMarSWOR136_30_FD_187465 | JGI IMG/M metagenome (GOLD analysis project Ga0209427, IMG submission 187465) | Marine sediment microbial communities from White Oak River estuary, North Carolina - WOR-1-36_30 (SPAdes) (version 2) | ecosystem: Environmental > Aquatic > Marine > Intertidal zone >...
TGCCTTTTATAAGAAATTCCAACTGCTTTAGTGGCTTCGGATAAATGTGCATTTCATGGCCTTATTCACTACAATCCGGATTTCCCGCCAGGATTCCAACCTCCCTTAAAATTTCCTTCATTTTGTAACGTCAAACTCTGACTAAAACAGGTTTATTTTTTTATAATTAGAAATGCGATGTAGGAACAATAAAGGATGATCAATACTATTCCCTCCCACCTATCGAGCGAGTGTTTCTTGCCGGTGAACATACTGATAAACAGAAGTAAACTTGCGAGGATTACCACGCCAATATCTATATTACAACCCGCCTGAAAAGGCAGCGGCTTGATGATTGAACTTAATCCCAAGACAAAAAAGATGTTAAAAATATTGGAACCAACCACGTTACCAACGGCAATTTCAACATTCTTTTTGTATGCCGCTACGGCAGATGTGGCTAACTCTGGAAGCGATGTCCCCACCGCTACTATAGTTAATCCTATCAGAGACTCACTTATTCCAAGCTTTGATGCAATATACGCCGTGCTATCTACAATCAAATTACCTCCTATCCCTAAACCGATAAGCCCTCCGATAGTAAGCAAAAATGACTTTAACAATCCATATTGTTTTCGAGGTAATTGCTCATCAATCCCTTCTATCCTCTTTGCTATGCTAACGGAATAGTAGATGAATATAATAAAAAACGAGATAAACACTATGCCATCGATTCGGGTCAATACAGAAACACTGCTTTTATCAATCAGCCGGTCATTAGCCATCACTCCAAGAAGTAAAGCCGCCAAAAGGCTTAGCGGTATTTCCTTCCAAACAGTACCTTTACTCACAGCCAAAGGGAAAATAACGGCAGATATTCCTAATATCAGAAATATATTGGCGATGTTGCTGCCGAGTATATTGCCAATAGCAATATCGGTATTACCTTTAATACTGGCAAATATATTTACGAACAATTCCGGCGTAGATGTACCAAATGCTACAACGGTAAGCCCTATTACAAGGTCAGAGACATTAAGCCTTCTGCCAAGTGACGCAGCACCATCCACCAGAAAGCTTGCGCCCTTAATGAGTAATACAAAACCGATAATCAGAAGTACATATGACATTGCTCTCTTTCAAATCCCCCCTTAAATTTTCCACACCTAAAAAGCCAAGTATTTTCCCGCTTTTTGTAATCTAACTCCCGCTTTTCCCACATCTTCAATGCGTCTTAAACGTGCCTGTTTTCGCCGTTCCAAAATCCGCTTTACCGTCACGGGTCCAAGTCCGGGTACCCTCAGAAGCGAAAGCCTGGCCGCCCTATTGGCATCAACAGGAAAAAACTCGGGATGCCTCAGCGCCCACGCCTCCTTGGGATCAACTGTCAGAGAAAGATTACCATTCTTCTCAAAAACGATATCGGATTCTTCAAAGCCGTATTTTCGAAGCAGAAAATCCACCTGATAGAGCCGATGCTCCCGCATAAATATATCCTCAGGCTTTTGTTGCTTCACCTGTTCACCGGCTATAGACTCGTCACCCAATCCTTGTTGATAGGCGCTGAAATAAATCCTGTGCATCTTCAACCGCTCATACAGTCCGAACATATACTTTACGATTTCCGTATCCTCCTCCCCCGCCGCTCCTACAATAAACTGCGTGGTCTGCTTGACCTTTTCGTATTTCATCCCGGGAGCGGTTAATTTGCTTATCAGTTTTATTGGCTCAATAATATCTTTGATGTAATTTTTCTTTGCAGAAAGTTTTGCCAGGTTTTTCTCCCCCGGCGTCTCGATATTGAGCGAAACGGCACTGGCCAGTGATATCGCCTCTTCAACCGCCGCATCGCTTGCGCCGGGAATAACCTTTAGATGAATGTAACCTCGAAACTTATGCTTTTTCCTCAACAATCTCGCTATCGCATTGAGCCTTTCCATGGTTGCATCAGCCGATCCCAGGACACCGGAACTAAGAAATAGCCCAAATACTTTCCGCTGTTTATGATAATCAAGAAATACCTTCGCCGTCTCATCGGCCCGCAGGCTGCACCTTCGGATGTCCATATCTGTCCTTAGCGGACAGTACTTGCAGTCATTTGCGCATACATTCGTAATCAGGGTCTTAAATAGCGTACTTTTGCCCCCACTTGGAAGGGTAACGGGATATATCCATTTCCCGTCATCACTTCGCTGCCGGTGCTCATCTTTACTACAACTGCATGCACACGCCAGGTCATACTGCGCATCGGCACTTAGTATCTCTAATTTCCGATGTGTATCAGGTTTTGAAACGACCCCAATCATAAAGCCACCATCCCTGGTTTCAGTATGTAATTAAGAGCCCTTGATCATCGAAAATCCATCCATGGCCTCTCTAAGATTATCGATTATATTTATTCAAATCAATGAAAATTTCCAGAAGACATGTGAATCTCTTTTTCACTTTTTCATTGAATTTCTCTGTAAAACTGTATCTAATTTTCCCCGGTTCTTTGCTACCATATTGGCTGTAAAATCTATGGATACCATTCTCTACATAATTGCCGGCCCATTGTTTCTAATATCCTTCGCCGGATACCTTTATGTCAAACTGAGACTCAAGCCGAAAGAAGGCTCTGATTTAGACGACTATTATTATGAGTTTGAAGACCAGCATCCGGATCTGGCAAAATACACAAGATGGTCAACAATCACTTTCACCGTCGCCGTTATCGCCGCCCTGCTATTATTCCTCGCACTCGTAATTTGAAAATCCGGCATCCAAACTGTAAAACCTATGTTTATTATTCAAGAGTTACCATCTGTTTAACATGAAAATGGACAAGATTAGCCAAGGCAAGCCAATTAAGAATATAAAAAAGACTGATGACCAACAACAATCATCAGTCACAATATATGCACCCACTGCTTGATTCAGTAATTGTAGGCCGTCTACAACAACTTTTCATAAATGATGAAAAAAGAGTGGCCCTTCTACTACCTAAAGGCAACAGCAACGCCAATTTTAGCGTTCTTGAGCATATTCCCGCGATCAACTCTAACCACTTTGCCGCCCTTAATACGGGCAAATTGTCCTTTTTCCTTTGCTAAAGAGATTGTCCGCGGAAAATTGATTTCTACCGTATGGCCCGGCTTAACAGGTGTCGTCATAGGAACCATAACAAAAACGCCAGTTTTGCTTACATTGGCGCTTTGTCCGTTAAAAAACCTATTGGCTTCCGGCAGCCAAAGGCTCACAGGCCACGAAAGTTTCGTTCTGGAGTTCTTACGCTGCTCGACTATGGTTTCCATATATCCAAATCTCCTATCAAAAAAATTCCATTATTCACCAAAGCCGGTATAGCTAATTATAATGTTATCGGCATTGTTAATTTAGATAGATTAGCGTAATTGGGTAATATGGCACTTTTTCTGAAATAAAATTTCTTCTTTAGCCCATCGCTGTTTTTTTGCTCTTTTTATCGGGCGTTCTTCCTCTGCTAAACTTGAATCATCTAAAAGTCTCTAAACTACCTTTGGCTATCACCCCGACCATTGTTGTTTGCAGCTATTATCACAATCTTGAGAGTACACATATTGAGATAGAGTAGGCAGTCTTTGACTGAACAAAACCTGTTATCGGACTACAACTACCCTATCAGTTACAATCCTGTAATTGCTGCTCTGCTAAGATTGCGACCCCACAATCTACAGATACAACCCAGACACTGTGTAAGTTATCTTGCGACTATAGCTCGTTTAGTGTATTTTATACAGCCGATGCAGACAAAAGTTATAAAACTCGATCCAGACAAAGCTGATATAGCAAAAATCAAAGAAGCCGCTGCCTTGGTAGATGGTGGTGGCCTCGTGGCATTTCCTACTGAAAGCGTCTATGGAATCGCCTGTTGTGCCCGAAATGACTCAATTATCAAGCTAAATAACCTCAAAGTAAGGGATTCTGATAAATACTACACTTTGCACATCGGCCATAAAAATGATGTAAAAAAATACGTGCCTACTATCGGACTGAAAGCTGAAAAACTAATTAGAAACGCCTGGCCCGGACCTTTGACCATAGTCTTCGAATTAGACGACCACGATATGGCTAAACAGCAGATCGACCTTAAAAGGGAAGCATTTGAAAGCCTGTATAAAAATAATTCCATAGGTATTCGCTGCCCTGATAATCCCATAGCTTCAATATTATTACGGCTAACGCACAATCCCATAGTTGCCCCGAGTGCAAATGTAACAGGTGAGCCTCCGGCAACGGATGCAGAAGAAGTCCTTGCCCAGTTCTCAGAAAAAATCGATTTGCTTCTGGACGCGGGGCCATGCAAATATAAAAAAAGCAGCACCGTTGTGAAAATAGGCAAGAAAGAGCTGGAAATCCTTAGGGAGGGTGTATATACCCAGGAATATTTAGAAGCAATGACAACTGTCAAATTTTTGTTCGTTTGCACCGGCAATACCTGCCGAAGCCCCATGGCGGCAGGAATATTCCGAAAATATCTTTCAGAAAAATTACAATGCGAGGTTGACCAACTCGACAAAATGGGTTATAAGTTATCTTCCGCTGGCATTATAGATTTGGAAGGTTCGCCAGCCAGTGCAGAAGCAAGGACAGCCTGTGCGGCTAAAGGGATTGATATAACAACTCATAGAAGCAAGGTATTGTCCAAGGAACTCATCGAAGAAAATGATTTTATTTTCGCGATGGGCCGAACGCATGTTGAGCGAGTCACTGCACTTAGCCCGGAAGCTGCAAATAAGTGTATACTAATGGCAGAAAATAAGGATATTCCTGACCCGATAGGTCAGGGACAACAGGTTTTCAACAGTTGCGCCGATTTGATAGAAAAAGCAGTGAAAAAAAGAATTAGTGAGCTTGTAATATGAAAATAGCACTTGGAAGCGATCATAGGGGTTTCGAAGCCAAACAGCAAATCAAGGCCATAGTCACTCAATTGAACCATGAGTGCATCGATTTCGGCACCAATGACAGCAATCCTGTTGATTATCCCGACCCGGCTTATTTGGCGTCAACGGCGGTATCTAAAAAAGAAGCCGACAGAGCTATTTTAATCTGTTCAACCGGCCTTGGTATGAGCATGGCCGCAAACAAAGTAAAGGGAGTTAGAGCGGCGTTGTGCCATGACGAACTCGGTGCCAGGATTTCGCGCGACCATAACGATGCAAACGTGCTTTGCATATCAGGTGATCAAACGGGGGAAGTACTGATGAGAAAAATAGTAGAGGTGTGGCTTAAAACAAAATTCAGCGGCGGAAGACATGAAAGAAGGGTAAGGAAAATAACGGCTATTGAAGAAGGCAAAGACCCAAGAGAAATCAACAACGGCTAACTTCATTCTTGAACGTCGCTACACTTTTATTCTTCGCCGGCAAAAATAAAATTCCCGCTGACAACTCAGCCTCTTTCCAACACGTGAAACAATTCATACGTCCGAACGAATCGGAGCTAAAACAATAAGACTCATTTAGACGGAAGATTAGCACTTACAACGCAATATCTTTACGTCACAACAGAAAATGAAAAAGCACGAACATTGTGCCACCGTGATCTTGCTTCACAGCTTCTCAATGGTCGTTTGCATCTTCTTCATGTGCTCCTGAAGCTCACGAATTATTTTGGCCTGCTCTTCGAATTTTCTGTTAAGCTCGTCGATCCTAAGGCCGGCTTTTTTTGCTTCGCTAACCGCTGCGTCGCGTGACTTGATGAGTTCCTTGATTTGGCCCTGCAGCCTGTCACGCGACTGCGAAACGTCAGCCAGTTCCTGTTTGGTTTGCTCCAAGGCGGCCTTGGCTGCGGCCAATTCCAACTCCGCTTCTTTCTTTGCCCCGCTTTCACAACCGGCAAGAGCAATCGACAGGGCCAACACAATCAAAGATGTAAGAATGATTCTGAGTTTCATCATTTCGGCGCTCCTTCTCGTTTTGGTTTCATTGAACCAAGAACTTCCTAAATGAACTCAGCCCGGCTACTCCGTCGGACTTAATAATTACCAATCAGAATTTACCAGACAAGACGTTACAGTCTGATATCCACAATTGATTGCTAATATGATAACCCGGGCCGGTGAAGTGGTCAATATGCTGTTTTTTTAAAACGCCACATGTTTATGGTCATTTTCTCGGCGGCTATCCATTCGACGTGCCAGTCGAGAAATAGATTATTACAGCCGTCGTTTTTATGGCGGTCTCGTGCTACTCTTCGGCCATTAGTATAGTGCTCGCTATTCGAAGTGGGCAGATGTCCCGGCTGCCATACATCGCATCGACGCCATCCCGGGTCATCAGCTTTTCTGATTATGTCCCGCCAGGATCCATACTCGTTATCGGCAAGATAGATAGTAGAAGCCAGATAACGACAGGTAGACAGCGGAGTAGGTTTATCTACTTCGCGGCCGACCATATCCGTTTCACTCTGGAATTCCCATCCATTAACGACATAGCAGACGGTCTGGTCAGGGTCCGGATAGCTTGGACAGCGGTATATCTTGACATTACGATAGTCGTTGTTTATCGGTCTCTGGGCCAAATAAGGCATAAAAAGTTGATACCAGGCCCCATACGGACCACTGCTCTTACTACGCGGAATGCAGGAATCATAGTCTTCGGCGTATAATTCGGCACCGAGGCCGATTTGACGCAGGTTGCTTCTGCAAATAGCGTCCTTGGCCTGCTCTCTGGCCTTTTGCAGAGCCGGTAACAATATCGCCATCAATAAGGCAATGATGGCGATCACGACCAAAAGCTCTATTAAAGTAAAACCTCTTTTGTGCATAATCGAATTCCGCTGTTCTGCACAAAAATCTAACAAACCATCACAATCTTAAGGGAGGTATATCAATATTAAGATGGTTCTGCAATTTGTTTCTCAAGGCTTTTGCTATTTGGGGAAATTCTTTAATAACATTTTTAGTCTGCCTCGGGTCGTTTTTTAAATCATAAAGACAGGGACCTTTTCCCGGGCTTTTACCCCTGATATTCTGGAAATAGTGCCAATCCAGATTATGAATCGCCCCAAAATTCTGGAATACTGTGTACACATCATCGTGTATTGACTGGGCCCGGCCTGTTACTAATTTCCACATATCCTCTCCATCCACATTCTCATAGTCGTCAATTCCAAGCAGAGAAAGGAATGTGGGCATAAAATCAACGGCACTGACGAGTCCCTCAACGCGCTTTCCGACAAACCTGCCGTCGGGATGCTTTATAATCAATGGTATTTGAGCGACACAAGCATTAAGTAGAGCCGGGGTTTTCTGTACACAACCCTCCTCGCCGAGGTGAGTGCCGTGGTCGGTTGAAAAGGCGATAACCGTATCATCCAGTAGGCCCATCTCCTCAATCCTTTTCAAAAGCTGACCTATACAGTAATCACTGAATGTTACTTCCGCCGCGTAAAGGTCTCTGATAACAGGCAGGTCGTCAGGACGTATGTCCTTGTTCCTTACTCCATACCCAAACATATATCGCTCGTATGGATACTCGTCGCGATACATTTTCTGGAATCGTGGAGGTGCGTCCCACGGCTCGTGCGGATCGAACATATCAATCCAGAGCATAAACGGTTTGCTACCAAAATTTTTATCCAGCCAGTTCATGGCTGCGATGCAGGATTGAGCACAGAAATAATCTTTCTCTCCTTTTCTATCCTGTGTGTTCATCAGGTATTGGCGCATATTTCTGTCGTAGCGTTCGTTCCACAAATGAGCAGGCATATGTTTTTTCGGGTCGAATTTTTCTTTTGGGCCGCTTTTCCACCTGTCGGTTTCCTGCCCGCGCACCCAATGCCAGGAGTCAAATCCTCGATGAAAATTATAATCCGGCTTGAAATGATGATAAGTATCAACGATAAAGCCGGTCGTAAAACCGCGTTTGTTGAGGACCTCGGCAAAGGTGACATCAGTTTTGGCAAGGGGCTGCCACTTTGATTCAGGAAGGACACTCTTTCCGGTGTGATAAACCCTGCGGCACGGAATGGTGGGAAGTCCTTCCGCGCTGGCATTTGCGAACAATACACTTTGCTTCGCAAATTTATCAAGATAAGGCGTCTTTATTCGTTTACTGCCATAGCAGCCAAGATGGTCCGCTCGAAACGTATCTGCAATGATCACGATCAAATTTAACCGGTCAGACTTTGATGTTTTGGAAATGCGGGGAATCTTCTTTGTGGCAGTCCCCAGGTCTCCCGACCATATAGGCATCTCTGATTCTTTCGATTTCTTTGCGCCGCCTGCAAGCAAACCGGCCGCACCCATTCCGGCCGCTGTTCGGATAAAACCCCTTCTCGATAATAAAATTTTGCCTTTTCCCGATTTTTGAGAAGATTCTTCTTTTGCCGCACCCTTTGTTTTATTTGACATAACACCGCCCTTAAATAAATCCATATAGATTTTCCCTCTTCGAGGCCAAGAGTCACGAAAATATTGATACAAAACATAAGGCTGTCAGACTCTTGCGGGGACCGGTTTTGGTTTTGCGTGGATTTGTTCTATGGCTGCCCGAATCCTCTCTCTGCCGGCCAGGGTTTTTCGGCGAAGTTTTTCCGCCGGACTCACCCCTATCGAACGCAATTTCCTGTATCTGTTTTCAAGCAGATTCTCAACCTTTGTGCGTTTTAAGTCGCGAAGCGTTTTGACAATATATTTCTCGACACTATAAACAGCGTCATGAGCATTGCGATGTGCGCCGCCGAGCGGTTCGGGAATAACTGCATCAACCAACTCAAGCTTCAACAAATCCTTGCTTGTCAATTTAAGTGCCTCGGCGGCATGTGGGGCCTGTGACCCGTCACGCCAGAGAATCGCGGCGCAGCCCTCAGGTGAAATAACTGAGTAATAAGCAAACTCAAGCATCGCCTGCCTGTCACCCACACCTATACCCAGAGCACCACCGGAACCACCCTCGCCAATACATATACAAATTATCGGAACCCTTAAACGTGACATCTCCAGAAGGTTTGCCGCTATTGCCTGAGCCTGTCCCCGCTCTTCAGCCCCAACACCCGGATAGGCACCCGGCGTATCAATGAGCGTGACGACAGGAATGCCAAATTTTTCAGCAAATTTCATTTTGACAAGCGCCTTGCGATAACCTTCAGGATTGGGACACCCGAAATTACAGACAACTTTTTCCTTTGTGTTTCTTCCCTTGTTTTGACCGACTATGAATACTCTGTCCCTGCCAATCTGGCCAAGTCCTGTTACGATTGCCCGGTCATCACCAAAACATCTATCGCCGTGAAACTCGCGAAAGTCTTTTACCATCAGGTCAATATAGTCGGATAAAAGCGGTCTCTTGGGATGACGCGCGACCTGAACGGTCTGCCAGGCGGTAAGATTCGAATAGATTCGTTTCAACTCATTGACCTGTTCTTTCTGGAGTTGGCGAATCTCGGCGGAATAGTCAATGCCCTTAGTGGAACTGAGTTTGCGCAGTTCGTTCATCTGGCGATCAAGGTCAGCCACTGTTTGCTCAAAGTCGAGATGATCGCCGCTGTTTATGTTATTAACACTATTCGGCATATTAATTTCTAATGTTTCCAAATTCGCTGCGATTACGAAAGATATCACCACAAACAGCGAAAATGGTCATAAAAAAACCTGCCCACAATCAGCGGGCGGGACGTTTTCTTTTCTGCCATATCCGTTGGCTCTATTCTCTTAAAGTCGAAATATTAACATTTTAACAACACAAATAAAAGAAAAAAATTGACATCTGCTCAGCCATGCTATAGTTTTTAGCATAATTTATCCTGAGGTATTTTTCTATAAAGTCTTGTATATGAAGGACTTAAGGCAAATATCCGTGGTAGGGCTTGGTCTTTTGGGCGGCTCGATAACTTTAAGGATTTTACGCTCTCTAGCCGGCGTAAAAACTGTAGGCTACGCACATCGCCCTTCCACACGTGAAAAAGCAAGACAGTTGACGGTAGCGACCGAGATTGTCGACGACATACATGAAAGTGTATCCGGCGCAGACCTTGTAATCCTGGCTACGCCTATATACACATTTGAAAAAATCTTTAGCGAAATCCGTGATGCACTAAAGGCCGGCTGCATTGTCACTGATGTCGGCTCGACAAAGGTTCTGCCCTACCGCTGGGCGGCTAAAAAGCTGCCTAAAACCGTTCACTATGTCGGCTCGCATCCAATTGCCGGTTCAGAACAAAGAGGTGTCGAATTCGCCAGGGATGATTTGTTTGACCAGACCGTCTGTATTTTGACAACGACCAAAAAAACAAATCGCCGGGCGGTCCAAACACTAAAGAGGTTCTGGTCAGGCCTTGGTTGTAGCGTGAGGTTAATGACACCAGCTAACCACGACAGGACTTTTGCAAATATCAGCCATATGCCACATATAACAGCAGCTGCATTGATAAATTCCAATAGCAGTAAAGACCTGAAGTTCGCCGGCAAAGGATTTTTAGATACCTCAAGAGTAGCATCCAGTCCTGCCAATATCTGGGCCGACGTACTGCTGACAAACACCGCCAACATCACAAAAGCTATAGATAGAATCACCGGCGAGCTGCTGAAAATAAAAAAAGCAATCAAAAACCAAAAAAAGAAACAAGTTCAAAACTTGCTCGAGGCGGCAAGGAAAAAACGTACTGCATTGATAAACTACAAAATCAAAAATAAGGAACTAATATCGTGAAACAATGGCGTTTCGAGGTTTTCAACCGGTCAGGTTTCTCCGACGTGCACGGTAACAGTGTACTGGAAGAAATCAAAGAGCTTGGCATCAGTTCGGTCGAAGCGGTTCAGTCGGCCAAAGTCTTTCTGATTGAGGCTGATTTCGATAAAGATTTTGCAAAACGTGTAGGCAAAGAACTCCTGTCTGATCCTGTTTGCGAAGAATACTATATTGGTCGAAGCAGTGCGCCGGCCGGACTGGCAAAGGCGACACTAATCGAGGTGCATTTGAAAAGCGGCGTCACCGACCCTGTCGCAGAGTCCGTAATGGCGGCCTTGGCCGACATGGGTATGGAAGTCGGCAATGTTCGGACAGCTCGAAAGTACGTCCTGCTGGGCGATATAACCCAGAGCCAGACAGATACGATAGCAAAGAAAATCCTGGCAAATGATGTCATCGAGACGGTAATCATAGGCAGCGAATCTGAGCCTCCAAGCCCACACCTAAAACCATACGAATTAGAGATAGTACACTGGCCCATTCGTGACCTTGACGATGACGGTCTTGTAGCGCTGAGCAAAGAAAAAGATTTGTTTTTGAATCTTGTCGAGATGCAGAGTATTCAAAAATACTACCGCGATCTCGGACGGGAACCTACGGATGTCGAACTGGAATCACTTGCCCAGACTTGGAGCGAGCACTGCGTACACAAAACGCTGAAAAGCTCCGTCGATATGTCAATCGACGGCAAAGAAATACATTTCGACAACTTATTAAAAGACACTATCTTTAAAGCCACCAAGCAACTTAACAAAAGCTGGTGTATATCCGTCTTTGTAGATAACGCCGGCGTAGTGGAATTCGACAAGGAATCAGCCGTTTGTTTCAAAGTTGAAACCCATAATCGACCCTCCGCACTGGACCCCTATGGCGGAGCGGCCACGGGCATCGGCGGCGTAATTCGCGACCCTATGGGAACGGGCCTGGGCGCAAGACCCATCGCCAACACTGATATATTTTGCTTCGGCCCGCCTGACAAAAAACTCGAAGACATCCCCAAGGGAGTGCTGCACCCCAGAAGGATTATGAAAGGCGTGGTAGCCGGTGTCCGCGACTACGGCAACAGAATGGGAATTCCAACGGTCAACGGTGCGATATATTTCGACGAGAGATACCTTGGTAATCCGTTGGTCTACTGCGGTAACATCGGCATAATGGATAAGAATAAATGTTTCAAGAATCCACAGTCAGGAAACATTATTATCGTAGTCGGCGGTAAGACAGGGAGAGACGGGATACACGGAGCAACTTTTTCAAGCGGCGAAATAACCCACGAGTACGAGGCAATTTTTTCCCACGCCGTCCAAATCGGTAATCCGATAACGGAAAAGAAAATGCTCGACGTGCTGGTTCAGGCAAACGAGGCGGGACTGTACGAGGCCATCACCGATTGCGGGGCCGGCGGTCTGAGCAGTTCTGTAGGCGAAATGGGCCAGAACCTCGGGGCGGAAGTCGATTTGGAAAAAGTACCGTTAAAGTACGGCGGTCTTACCTATAACGAAATCTGGATTAGTGAAGCACAGGAAAGAATGGTAATCGCGGTCAAGCCCGAAAACGTGGAAGCGATACAGAAAATTTTCGATGACGAAAATGTCGAATCAACGGTAATAGGCAAGTTCACCAGCGATAAAAAGTTGATATTGCGATACAACGGCCAACAAGTGGCCGAAATGGATATGGAGTTTTTGCACGACGGCGTACCGAAATACTCTCGCAAAGCTCTCTGGAACACACCGAAACTAATGGAACCGAGTATAGCCGAAAAAGATAATTATAATGACGAGCTTCTGCAAATTCTTTCATCTTATAATGTCTCCAGCAAGGAATGGGTAATCCGTCAATACGACCACGAAGTTCAGGGCAGTTCCGTTGTCAAGCCGCTTACCGGTGTAAAAAATGACGGCCCCGGTGATGCGGCTGTGATAAGGCCCAAATTCGACTCGGACAGAGGACTTGCAATAAGCTGCGGGATGAATCCGATGTACGGCGATATTGACCCGTATTGGATGGCACTATCCGGAATCGACGAAGCAATCAGAAATCTAATTTGCGTAGGCGGCCGGGCTGACAGAATCGCACTGCTGGATAACTTCTCCTGGGGCAATTGCACAAAACCCGAAACGTTCGGCGCACTCGTACGGGCGTCCCAGGCATGCCAGGATGGCTCAATCGCCTTCGATTCGCCGTTTATCTCTGGCAAGGATTCGCTGAATAATGAATTCTCCTGTGAAGATGGCACACAAATATCCATTCCATCGACGCTTTTGATAAGCGCCATATCGATCGTCGATGATGTTAACAAATGCGTAACGATGGATACCAAAAGGGCTCCTAATTTGCTCTTCGTGGTCGGCGAAACCAAAAATGAATTGGGCGGCTCGCACTATTATAAAATCAACGGCCATCTCGGGGCGAACGTACCGAAATTGGACCTCGAAAAAGCTCCTAAAATTGCTCAAAAAATATCTGAAGCAATAGATAAAGAGCTTGTCGTAAGCTGTCACGACTGCTCCGAAGGTGGGCTGGCGGTTGCACTTGCAGAGATGGCATTCGCCGGCGGAGTCGGCATAGAAGCGGACCTGCGGGGCCTGCCGAAAAGTAAAGACTGCACGCGGGTAGATGCGCAACTCTTCAGTGAATCGAATTCCCGCTATATCGTGGAAGTCGAGCCGGAGAATTACGATGCCTTCGCAAAGCTGATGCTGAATCTGCCTTTCGGCCAGATTGGAAAGGTAACGACAGAAAATACACTCATCATAAAAGCAGAAGACGGCACAAAGGTTATTGAACAGGATTTGGACTCGTTGAAACAGGCCTGGCAAAAACCACTGGACTGGTAATAAAGATAGGGATATCAGATGAAAAAGGTAAAGGCAATAGTCCTGCGGGCGGCAGGAATAAACTGCGATATGGAAACCGAAGATGCGCTTGAACTTGCAGGGTCGGAAGCCAAACGCGTGCATATAAACAGGATAATCGAGGATAAAAGTGCACTCGATCAGTGCCAGATTCTTGTTTTTCCCGGGGGCTTTAGCTACGGCGACGATGTTGCCGCAGGTAAAATACTGGCTAATCAAGTGGTGCATCATTTATTTGATCCTGTACAAAGATTCATTGAAGCCGGGAAATTAGTGCTTGGAATCTGCAACGGCTTCCAGGTGCTGGTTAAAGCGGGGATTCTGCCGGGTAATGGACAAGGCAGAAGCCAGGACACTGTTACCATAACATATAATGACAGCAACAAATTCGAGGATAGATGGGTGTATCTTGCGCCGCAGACCGACAAGTGCATTTTTATCGAGGCAGGCAGGCAAATATATCTTCCTATCGCCCACGCTGAGGGCAAGGTTGTAACTAAAGATGAATCCGCTTTGGAAACACTGAAATCCGCGGGATATGTTGCATTTAAATACGTTGATGAAAATGGAGAGGAAGGACCATATCCAGTTAATCCGAACGGCTCGGTGGATTCGATAGCCGGACTGACGGACAGCACCGGCAGGATATTAGGGCTTATGCCGCACCCTGAAAGGCACGTTCGGCCGACCCAGCACCCGCACTGGACGCGATTAAAGAACAGAACAGACGGTGATGGGATGACAATCTTTAATAACGCCGTGAAATACGTAAAAGAAAACCTGTGAGGGTGGTGATTTTGACCAACGGGGAGGGGTCGAAACAGGAGGGATATCCAGCATTTTTTTGCCCTACTTGGAAAGTAGGCAAGGATCAAAGGATTACTTGAAAAGTAGGCAAGGATCATGTGAAATTGGGTTTGAATTGGGTTTGTTTGGCTTTGTTTTGTCCCAATTGACCAAGTGTCCAATTGCTCATAATCCATTGTTAATACTTTATTTACGTTCAACTTGACTTTTCGGAATTTGGCTTTGTTTTGCAAAAAAAGGTGAATTTGTAGTGCGCTCACGACATTTGTAAAGGTATCTCTACAATTGTAAAGACGTAAGTCTTTTGTTAATCGGGGATTACGCTGATTCACACCGATTTTGCCAGCTTGGTGTACTTGGCAAAAGCTGCTTTTAAAGCCAGCTTTGTCGCAAATACCTGCCTTCGTCCACAAGGCCATCGAAATGGCCTTATTCAAAAGCTGACGAAATATGTGTTTTTTGGTCATTTATAGTCCAAAATGTTCAATAATTTGCCTTTTCTGGCAAATTTGTTAGTGGTAATTGGTTAATGGTAATTAGGTGCTGAATCTTTACTTCAAATCCCCCAATTTTACATTCTACATTCTCAATTCTAAATTGTCGTTCTTATTATACCAAACTTAGCCGGAATGTTCAATGAAAAACAAACTATTTTTTAAAAAAAGTGCTTTATAAGCACGTAAGTAGCGCCGTCCTTACAGGCGGCGGAAGACTTCTGCCTTTGCTACAGTTACGGGGTACGGCGTGGAGGGAAACGGAGCATTTCTACCGTAGGCCGCGATTCGCATCGTACAGTTTCACGTAGGCCCGTTCGGGCCGGAGTGAGTAAAGACAATGCGAACCGAAGGTAGAAATGCGTAGACACGCGACTAAAAACGGTGCTTTTTCAGGGATATAATGAGAAAAAAACCAAAAAATAGGTGACTGTCCCGAATGGCGTTTCCTTAAGCGGCATAGGCTATTCTCCATTGTTCACGCGTAGTTCTCAATTTTGGGTAATGTT
>Ga0209427_10004922_pt1 | contig 15359 bp, 10 predicted proteins | sample DeeMarSWOR136_30_FD_187465 | JGI IMG/M metagenome (GOLD analysis project Ga0209427, IMG submission 187465) | Marine sediment microbial communities from White Oak River estuary, North Carolina - WOR-1-36_30 (SPAdes) (version 2) | ecosystem: Environmental > Aquatic > Marine > Intertidal zone >...
GGGGCTCAACCCACCGCCCAATTATGTGGTCAGCGTCGGCATGAAGCTCAACATTGCCGACATGGACAAGGATGGCCGGAACGACATTGTCATCGCCGGAAAGGGAGGTCTGTATGTTTTCTTCAACCACGGCTTCCCCACTACACCGCCCCGCGCCCACAAGCTGCCGGCCCATGAGACGTATCCGACATGGAGGTCATGGCCGGGTTACGGCATCCTGTTCAATGGCAAGGACTTTACGGGGTGGAAGGTGCCGGAAGGTGACAACGGTCACTGGAAAGTGGTTGACGGGGTCATTGACTACGACGCGATGTCCGAAGCCAAAGGCAACAAAAGTCTCTGGACCGAAGAGTCGTTCGGCGACTATGCGCTGCACGTCGAATGGCGGTTCAAGCGCACGTCGGGCCTGTACCAAATGCCCACAATTCTGCCCGATGGATCGTACAAGACCGATGCCGAGGGCAACGTGATTCGGACACCGACGCCCAATGCCGACTCCGGCATCCTCCTTCGCGGCACCAGTGGCGGCCAGGCAAACCTGTGGTGCTGGCCGATCGGCTCCGGTGAACTATGGTCGGTGCGAAACAACAAGAAACTGGCGCCGGCACTCCGTGCCGCGGCTGTGCCCAAGGCCAGAGCCGACAATCCGGTCGGTCAGTGGAATTCCATGGATATCACCTTGGTCGGTGACCGCGTGACGATTATGCTTAACGGCAAGATCGTGATTGAGAATGCTCAAATACCCGGCATCGCACAGAGCGGCCCCATCGGCCTGCAACACCACGGCGGCATCAACAAGAGCACTGGCGAGATGAGCCCGGCTTCCAGCCTCGTCCAGTTTCGCAATATCTGGATAAAACGACTGGAAAAAGAGAAGCCGCGTGCGGCGGCGGCAAGAGCGCAGGGATTTGTCGCGCTGTTTAACCGTGAAGACCTCAGGGACTCGCTCACGGGGCCTGACAATGCCTGGATTTGCAGGGATGGCGTCCTCACGGCCAAGCGCGGCATGGATGGCAAGGAGCATAACTTCGACTATATCTGGACGAAGGGCCTTTGAAAGGAGCGATTCACTATGCGAAAGATGCTCATAACGCTGACGACAATGGGTTTGGCCTCTGCCGTCATATCGGGCTGTACCCGCTCTCTTGAGGCTACTAATGAAGGTGAGGGCAGTTATGGCCTTGCGCCGGACAAACATGGAGTGGTCCTCAAGGCGCCGGACGGGAAAACCGTGTTTCGCTACATGACCAAGAAACCCAGGAAGACAAACCTGGCCGCCAACAGCGTTTGCTGCTTCCATCCGCTCAACACGCCCTCCGGAGAGCGACTGACGGACCTGGCTCCGGGCGACCACCATCACCACCGGGGCGTTTTCCTCGCCTGGCACAGCATGGCCTTTCGCGAGAAAGCCGACTTCTCGCAGCTTGGCCCGACCGGTCCGCCGTACGGCTGGAACATCAGCCGGGCTGATTTCTGGGGCTGGGGCGAATTTGCACCGACACAGGGCAGGGTTATTCAGAATCGCGACATCGATTTGGTCAGGGCAGACGCCGAACAAGCCGAGCTGGAGATTCAAAACGACTGGATCATCAAAGGCCGAACGATGATGACCGAGGCGACGTCAGCCGTGGTGCGAGAACAAAATGGCGTCTATATAATGGATCTCGATTACAGACTCAAGCCCACTGCCGATTTGACGTTGGATCACACGGCCTTCGGCGGGTTCTGCGTGCGCGCCCGAAACGACGGCGCTTCCCAATACGCCACCACCGAAGGAAAAGTGCAACTGGCTGACCCGCATTACTCTGTTCCGGAACTGAATTGGCCCGCCGAGACGTGGTACGACTACACGATCACGCTTGACAACGGCAACACAATCGGCGTCGGAGTCATCGACCATCCGGACAATCCCCCGGCAACCTGGCATAACCCACGTTATGTTTGGATGGTCAATCCGTGCATCGTCGCTGGCGCGCCCGTGCACGTGGAGAAGGGCAAGACGTTGCGGCTTCGTTACCGTCTGGTTGTTCATGACGGCCCGACGCCTACAGAGTTGCTTGATCAGCTTTCGAGGCGCTGGTGATACATGTACCGTGGGGTCGAAGTTGTCTTCGGCGCGTTGGCCGTGAATGCAGAGTATCGCCAAGCCTCGCCACGGCGAGAAGAATGGGGTCAGGTTGCTGCCGAGGCCGCTCGGGGCTGCGCCGGATCCGATAGCTACCGCAAGCTGCCGAGAATAGTTCAATCCTATGATCCTATCCCTATATGAGGGGGCTGAAATATGATGGAATTGCTGCAATCGTTCGCCGCTCCCGTTGTCTGGGTATTGGCCCTTATGGTCCTGAGTCTTGTCCTTACGTGTCGGCTGCCGAAAAAGAGGCGGTACAGACTCGGGAAACATGCGCTGTTCCTTGCGACGTGCATCCTGTTCCTCCTTAGCACCAAGCCAGTCTCAGACTTGCTCGTCTACTCTCTGGAGTGTCAACACAGACTGCCTTCCGCCGAGGTCCTATCAACTCTGGACACCGTGGCGATCCTCGGTGGCGGCGTGTATACTCCGGGTGGACTTCGTGACTATTCCGAACCCAGTGGAATTGCCTACTCACGTCTGTTTCACGGCGTCCGGATATTCAAGCGAAGCGGCGCTGAGACGCTCGCTCTATGTGGCGGTGGCTCGGCACCTGGCATCGCAAGCGAAGCTGAAGTTATGGCGGCATTAGCGCTGGAATTGGCAGTGCCGGAAAGCCGGATTATCACCGAGACAAAGTCGCGCAATACCATGGAGAATGGAGCGGAGCTGGCGAAGCTGCTTTCGCCAACAGGAGCCAAGCGAATCGGACTTGTGACTTCAGCGCTGCACATGCCACGTTCGGTGCAGGCATTTCGAAAACAATTCCCCAATGATATAATTATGCCTGTCCCCGTGAACTACATCTATTCTTCAGATTGGCGCCATCTCAGAGGTTACATACCCTCCTCCGACACTCTGGCAAATAGCCATTGCGCCATCCATGAGTGGATCGGGATGATGTGGTACGCCATCAGGTACTGAGTTCGGAGCACCCGATGCGGCTTGCAGGATAACTGCATGTTTCGTCCGATAGACGGCAACGGCTCCAAATCGTAATGACCGATGTCCTATAATAACCACGCTCGTCGCCTGCATATTTCCCGGCCCACATGTGGCGTGAGATTCTGACAGTTCCGGCCGAGTCCGGCGGTCCAACAGAGCCGTTTAGTACGATATATTCAGCAGTGCAGTCGTCGTGTTTCCGAAGGACAAGCGTGCGGATAGACAGGATCGACGGGTGTCCCGACAACGAGACACTGCTGTGACTGCGCCGTTGTGAGTGAATACCCTCCCTTATGATCGGTCCGGTTGAGGGTTTTACCCAGCCAGGTAATGAGATTGTCGGTGCCGGCAGGAGAAAGTGCTGCAAAATGAACAGTCGCAGAGAAATCAAAGAACAGACGAGACGCCCCACTCGAGTGCTTGATCGAGTAGGTGGCTTGTTCAACGCAAGGAAATGTGTATTGCTGCTCCTGCTTGCGGCAATGGCACTTATTTACTCTATTTGGCAGGGTTGGCAGTCATTCCTGAATATCAGAGCGACGGAAGCTCAACTCCAGCAGATGATCGGCCGGCAAGTCTCCATTATGTATCACGATGAGGTGCTCGCTTTGTTGGCAAAAATGGCCGTTATCACAGGTGATGTGAAGTGGGCAGACTACTACAACAAATTCGGTCCTCGACCGACGCCCACCGTCGAAGACAGCTGGAACATTTCTGAAAACGATGCAGCGGGTGCCGGTGCCATTTTGACGACTTTTGCGATCGACAAACTGGTTGCCACGGAGAAGAGAGTGTTTGTGTTGGTCGGTCAGGGCGATCATGAGCTCGCGGCGACGTTGCTCCGGAGCCCGGAGTATGAAGACCAGAGGCAAGCATACAAAAGAGAGATGAAGACGTTCGTTGCCAGCATGCAAGAAATCTTGGAAAATCGCCGTAACGAAGACTGGAAGAGGATTCAGAGGACTGGTGTCGTCATTGGCATCGTTCTACCGGCGATCGCATTTCTCTGGCTCGTGAGTCATAGAATCAATAGGCGCCTTCACGTGCGGGCACGGACCAAGCAGCAGATGAGTGCCTTAGCCCATGAATGGCAGGAAACGTTCAACGCGATTACCGACGGCGTGTGCATTATTGACAAGAAAAGCGGCAAAATACTTCAATGTAACAAGGCCATGACACGATTCTTGGGCAAGGCGCGTGACGAGATCATTGGTCGTCGATGCTGTGAATTGCTCCATGGTTCATCAGGACCGGTGAAGAAATGTCCCCTCGTGCGGATGTATGAAACCGGCCGGAGCGAGACGACGGATTACCAAGTCGGTGACCGCCGGCTGAATATCAAAGTAGATCCTTATATTGACCATCAAGGGAATCTTATTGGAGCGGTTCATATCCTATCCGACATCACCGAGCAGAGGAAAGCGGATAGAGCGTTAAGGGAGAGCGAGAACAAGTTCAGACTTGCGTTTGCCAATGCACAAGATGCGATTATCTGGATAGACGGCGAGAGCGGCACGGTCACACATTGTAACAAGGCGACAGAAAAACTCTTTGGAAAGGGCAGGAAGGAGATCATCGGACAGCATCATACCACGCTCTATCCCGAGGACAAAGCCGAACAATATCACAGCCTGTTGGGTGAATCGGGCAAGGGCTCGGACAGCAGCATTGAGGCAGAGATATTAACGAAGACGGGAGAAATCCGGACGGTGACCGTCGCGGTTTCAACGATGTCGGTGGAGGGCAAGGAGATCGTTCAGGGAATCATGCGAGACATTACGGAAAGCCAGCGGGCCATTGAAGAAATCAAAGACTTGGCCAGGTTTCCGAGCGAAGATCCGAATCCCGTTCTGAGAGTATCAGAGGATTGCACCATTCTCTATGCGAACGACGCCAGCGCGCCGGCTCTGGCGACGTGGAACAGCCGGGAAGGTCAACCTTTGCCGGTGCCCTGGTCCGGCAGGATAGGCGAGGTCTACCGCTCGGGCAAAGGCGCAACGTTTGAGTTGGATTGCGACGATGGTCATACGTTTCTCATGACTCTGCAGCCGATTGTCGGGGCGGGCTACGTGAATGTTTACGGCCTCGACATTACCAAGCGCAAGAAAGCCGAGAAGGAAACAATGGAGCTGGAACTGCAACTCGGGCAAAAACAGAAGATGGAGGCCGTCGGTACACTGGCCGGAGGTATCGCGCATGATTTCAACAACATTCTGGCCGCCATGCAGGGTTACCTGGAGTTATCGCTGGACGATCTTCCGGAGGATAGCCCTGTTCGGGACAATTTGGGTCAGATCATGTCGTGTAGCAACCGGGCGGCAAAGCTCATCAAGCAGATCCTGACTTTCAGCCGAAAGGACGGGGAGGAACAGGCCGAGAAAGAGCCCGTACGGATTGGCTCCATTGTCAAAGAGGTCCTGGGGATGCTCCGGTCGTCATTGCCCACGACAGTTAAGATATGCCGGAAGATTCATGCAGACGCCAGCGTGGTTCTGGCCGATCCAACGCAAATCCATCAGGTCCTGGTGAATCTGTGTACCAATGCCTCCTATGCGATGCGTGAGGCGGGGGGTCTGCTGGAAGTCAGCCTAACGAACGTCGATTTTGAGTCGGAGACGAGAATTGGGGATGAATACCTGGACCCAGGTTCCTATGTGAAGCTCAGCGTGCGCGACACCGGCTGCGGAATGGAAAAGGAAGTGGTCGAACGCATCTTTGAACCTTTCTTCACCACGAAGACGGTCAACGAAGGAACAGGTCTGGGATTGTCCGTTGTTCACGGAATCATCAAGAGCCACGAGGGGGCGATTACGGTCAGCAGTGTGCCGGGCGAAGGTACCACGTTTGAGATATTCCTTCCCAGGATCGAGGGGGGGGCCGTTGAGACGCCTCCGTCGCCGGAGCAGGCCGGCAGAGAGAAAGAGGTGATCCTCCTGGTCGACGATGAAGAGATGATGGTTGATGTCACAGGGCAAATCCTGGAGCGACTCGGATTCGCCGTAGTTGCCAAGACCAGCAGTCTCGATGCCCTGGAAGCGTTTCAGGAGAAACCCGACGAATTCGATCTTGTCATCACGGACCAGGTGATGCCGAATATGACGGGCACGCAATTGGCCAGAGACCTTATGTCCATCCGACCCGACATTCCCGTCATTCTCTGTTCCGGATTTCCGGAGAGCGTCAGCCTCGATGAAGTGGAGCGTGTCGGCATAAAGAAGTTTATCATGAAGCCGATCAGCAGGGAGGAAATAGCCAATGTCATTCGGGGCGTACTGGACGCGAGGCACATGCCGGTATGATACGCTCGCGCGGCGCGGCCGCCCCCAGAATTGCGGCAGGCAGGGACGGTGAGAACAAGCTGTCCTCCTGAACTGACGATCCCCGGCGCTCTCCCGAACAACATTGTGGTTCCCTGACTTGACATCAGTACAAACCGTTATGTTGCCCAAAGTCACCCAGGGGCGGCGATCTCCGCGCGCAGGAACGCACGGGCTTGACAAGCCGGGACCGGCGGAAATTGCCCGCAATTAGGACTTCAATCTTGGCGAGCCATCGCGTATAATTCAGATTGTTTCTGTGATTCTTTGAATGAACGCGTAATGGACTACAATCTGAAGAAACTGACCGATGCGGAGCTTCTCACGCGCTACACCGCCGGGGAGGAGGAGGCGTTTCGGGAACTCGTAGATCGCTACAAGAACAGTTTGTATGCGTTCCTGCGGCAATTCCTGAACCGCCACGATCTCGTGGAAGACGTCTTTCAGGAGACCTTCCTGCAGTTGTTTTCCAGCCGGGACAGCTTCGACAAGAGCCGGCCGTTGCGGCCGTGGCTGTTCACAATAGCGGCGAATAAGGCAAAGGATGCCCTTCGCAAATGGCAACGGACGTCCGCCGTCCAGATCGGCACGATGGCCGATTCCCAGGATTTGTCGTTCGATGATATGCTCAATACCGTTACTGCTGATGACACAATGCCTTACGAAGAGCTACAAAAGAACGAGACCGCCTTGCGCGTCGGGCGGATCGTAGAGGATATGCCGGATAATCTGCGAGAAATCTTGATTTTGGCGTATTTTCAGAGATTTTCTTACAAACAAATGGCCGAGATTCTGGGTATACCTATCGGTACGGTGAAGAGCAGACTACACACGGCTGTGGGCCGTTTTGCCAAAGAGTGGAAGGCATCGATCGGGAGCAAAGAACGCAGATGAGTCCGCTGACCAGTGAGCAGAGGCAGTTATTATTTGATTATTGTATTGGTTTAACACCTCAACAGCAGACTGCCGAAGCTGAAACATTGATCTGTTCAAATCCGCAAGCACAAACGATTCATTCCAAACTCAAAGCCACGTTCGCACGTCTTGACAGCCTGGAGCCGGAACCTTGTCCGGATACTCTGGCAGAGCGAACGGTTTGGCGGCTCAATGACGCCGCGAGATCGAGTCAGGACCGGCTTCAGCAACTGCTGGCCAGCGAGCAATCGCGCGCGGTGGACACCAAAAGACGGATTTTGGTGGGACTGGGCGGAAAGCTGGCGATGGCGGCGATGTTTGTCATCGCGGGAAGCATTGTGCTGACATCACTCAACTATCTTCGCTTCAATTCACACCTACAACAGTGCAAGATGCAGATGGGCAGCGTCTTTCGCGGTCTGACTCAGTACATGTCGGACTATGACGGACAACCGCCTACCCTTGCGGCTACTCCGGGCGATCCGTGGTGGAAGGTGGGCGCTCAAGGCGATGAGAATCATTCCAACACACGAAATATGTATCTCCTGGTGAAAGGCGAATACGTTAAGCTGAGCGATTTCGTTTGTCCCGGCAAGAAATGTGACAAGACACCCGAGGTGATTCCCGCGAAATTACAGACATACAAAGACTTCCCCAGTCGAAACTGTGTAACATACAGCTTCCGAATAAGCTGTCGCCGGTCAGGAAACGGCAGGCTATTGTGCCGGAAGGTTGTGATGTCGGATTGGAATCCGCTCTTTGAAGAGATGCCGAAGGATTACAACGAGTCATTTTACATGCGACTTACCCCCCGACTGCTGACCCTGAACAGCATCAACCACAGGCGTCGTGGGCAGAATGTTTTGTTTGGCGACGGTCGTGTCGTGTATATGAAGACGCGTTTCATCGGCGCAGACGACATTTTCACCCTGCAGGACACGGATGAGTACCAGGGTTGCGAGGTGCCCTCCTGCGAGACCGACTTCTTCCTTGCCCCATAGTGTGCTCGTTGTCCGCGATAGCCTTTGGTGGGACTACCGGGGCCGGTCGATTCTCTCATTAGCTGAGCAAGCCGTAGTTTTCCAGCGTTTCTTTGAGCACGGCCTTCTTGTCTGGTTCCAGTGGTGTCATTGGCAGGCGCAATTCCTCCGCACACATGTTCAGCATGGCCATCGCCGCTTTAATGGGGATCGGATTGGTCGCCAGGGTCAACATGCTTTTGCACAGTACGAACAACTTCTTATGCCATTGCCTGGCGGAGACCAGATCTCCCTCAAGGATCAAGTCGGTCATGGCCTTGACGTCGGCAGGCACAATATTGGCCACGACGCTGATCACGCCTTTGCCTCCGACAGAAGCCAGTGGAAGCGTCAGGGAATCGTCGCCGGAAATGATGGTGATGTCACACCGGGTGGCAATCTCGCTCGCCTGGTCGAGGCTGCCGGTTGCCTCCTTGATGGCGACGATATTCTCCACCTCGGCCAAGCGCGCGATCGTCTCCGGCGTCATGCCGGCTCCGCATCGGCCGGGTATGTTGTAGAGCACAACAGGCAGGTCAACCTCTTCGGCTATGGCCTTGAAATGCTGATAGAAGCCCTCCTGTGTGGGCTTGTTGTAGTACGGATCGACCTGGAGCGTGGCATCGGCTCCCACTTTCTTTGCGTATGCGGTCAGCTCAATCGCCTCGGCCGTGCTGTTCGAGCCGGCCCCTGCGATCACCGGGACCTGCCCATCCACAACTTTGACAACTCTCTCGATGACCAGTTTATGCTCCTCGTGACTCAGCGTTGGCGATTCTCCGGTCGTTCCCACAGGCACGATTCCATCAATGCTCCCCTCCACCTGGAATTCGATCAACTCGTCGAGCGTCTGAAAGTCGATCTCACCATCCTGGAAAGGCGTCACCAACGCCACCATTGCTCCTGTAAACATGGCTCGTCTCCTATGCGAAAGTGCCTGAAGTTTAAAGTGACTAAAGTGCCTAAGGTTGGAATCATGGATAATGAATTTAGCTCACTTTAGTCCACTTTAGCCACTTTAGCTCACTTCCTCTCAATCAGTCTTATCATCTCGGCCGTCGCCCGGCCGATTCCGACGAAGACCGCACGTGCGACGATACTGTGGCCGATATTGAACTCGCAAAGGCCGTCAATACGCGCCACGTCAGCGACATTGCGATACGTTAGACCGTGACCTGCATGGACCACCAGCTTGTTTTCCACGGCGAGGTCGCGGCCACGCTCCAGTTCCGCCAGCCGTTTCCTGGCGGCTCTGGGGCCTTTGGCGTTGGCGTACATGCCGGTATGCAGTTCAATTGCATCGCAACCGGTCTGCGCCGAAGCAATAATCTGCTCGGAATCGGGCGCGATGAACGTGCTCACCAAAATGCGTTTTTTGTGCATCCTTTTGACGACCTCGGCGAGGCGCTTTTTGTGGCTCACACAATCCAGCCCCCCTTCCGTGGTTAGTTCCGCCCTTTTTTCGGGCACCAACGTGACCTGGTCCGGCTTGAGTTCTTCGGCGATCTTGACAATCGGTTCGGCCATGCACATTTCGAGATTCAGCTTGCAGGCAACGGTCTCCTTGAGCAGCCGGACGTCCCGGTCACAAATGTGTCGTCTGTCCTGGCGCAGGTGAACGGTGATGCCGTTGGCGCCAGCCAGCTCGCACTGGGCCGCCGCCCAGACCGGGTCCGGCTCGTCGGTCAGCCGAGCCTGCCGCACTGTGGCGACGTGATCGATATTCACATTGAGTACTGCCATTTTCTTGCCCTCGATTTACGCGTTGGATTATATCACCGTGCAGACTCGAGACAAACAAATTTAAGGCGGCAAAATGCCTCTATTTCGTTTGTCAAGCAGTGATCTGGTGCGTAATATAATCCTTCGCTGAGTATGGAAAATGGACTTGGCTGCTGGCAGCCGAATCGGTTTGGTCCTTGATTGTGCGCTATGGGCGTGTCCTCTACGACCAGTTCAGGAGTGATCCGGATAACTGGGAATATGGAAGGGAATCGTCGGTCGCTTACGGTGAAGAACGATGACAGTAAGGTTAAACTGGGCCAATCGGATCACGATTTTTCGGATATTGCTGATTGTCCCATTTGTCAGCTTCATGTTGAAGATAAATGATCCGGCCCTGAGCGAAGCGGGCCGGCAGGGGATGCGGTACGCGTCGGTTGTCCTGTTTGTGCTGATGGCCGTCAGCGACAGTGTTGACGGCTATTTGGCCCGCAGAAAGAATCAGATTACGAAGCTCGGAGCCTTTCTGGACCCGATCGCCGACAAATTGCTTATCACCAGTGCATGCCTGCTCTTGGCCTCGCAGGCCGGCCACGTCGGGGAATTCCTGCTTCCACCAACGGTTGTGGTCTTCATCATCGGCAAAGACCTGTTCCTGCTGATCGGTTTTGTGATCGTCTATCTGATTACGTCGAAGATCCACATTGCCCCTGTCTTTGTGGGCAAGCTTGCCACCACGCTGCAGTTGTCGATGGTCGCCGGAATCTTGATAGCGCCCGAGGTTTCCCGTTTGTTTCTGGGCTGGATTTGGTTTCTGCGCGTTCTCTGGTGGTCGGCGGCGGGAACGGCTCTTTTGGCAACGCTTATTTACATCCGCGATGGAAGTCGCTATATTGAGGCGTACGAGCAGGGCTTGGCGAACAAAACGGGAAGCTAAGCGGTAAAACCTAAAGGCTGCGGCGGAACCTCACGGGTGGGATGGCTGCAAATCTCCGTTGAGCTCTTGGTTCCGGCTCGGTTCTTTGACTGGGGACAGACAGGTGCCAACACAATTTAGTGAGATCTCGGAGGTCCTTGAGGAGCTTCGCCGCGGTAACATGATCGTGCTCGTCGATGCGGAGGACCGTGAGAATGAGGGGGATTTGGTCTGCGCCGCCGAGAAGGTGACGCCGGAAATCGTCAATTTTATGGCCACGTTCGGCCGCGGTCTGATTTGTCTGCCGCTCACGGCCGAGAAATGTGATTCGCTCGGGCTGTATCCGCAGACGGTTGACAATACGGCCCGCTTCGGGACGGCGTTCACGGTGAGCATTGACGCCGCCAAAGGAGTGAACACGGGGATCAGTGCCGCCGACAGGGCGCGGACGATCCAGGCGGCGATTGCTGATGACGCCAAAGCGAGTGACCTGGTTCGTCCGGGCCACGTCTTTCCGCTGCGCGCCCGCGAGGGCGGCGTACTCGTCCGGGCGGGACAAACCGAGGGCGCGGTGGATTTGATGCGCCTGGCAGGTCTGAAGCCGGCCGGTGTCGTCTGCGAAGTCATGAATGAGGACGGCTCGATGGCGCGCGTGCCGGAACTGCTGAAGTTCTGCGAGAAGCACAATCTCAGGATCGCCTCGATCGCAAAGCTCGTCGAATACCGCTTGCAGCGTGAGAGTCAGGTCAGGCGCCTCGATTGTATCAATCTGCCGACCGATTATGGTGAATTTACGCTGATTGGCTACGAGAGTGTCACGTCGGCTGAGCCGCACCTGGCGTTGTGCAAAGGGAGTGTCGGCCAGCTCGACGACAAGGCCAGGCCGATTGAGCACGACGAGCCGGTGTTGGTCCGAGTACACTCCGAATGTATGACGGGTGATTTGTTTCACTCGCAGCGCTGCGAATGCGGCTACCAGTTGATCACGGCGATGAAGATGATCGAGCAGGCCGGTGAAGGGGCGCTGATCTACCTGCGTCAGGAAGGTCGAGGCATCGGCCTGACCAACAAGCTGCGGGCGTACAAACTTCAGGAGCAGGGGCTCGATACGGTGGACGCGAATCTACAGTTGGGGTTCAGAGCGGATAAGCGCGATTACGGAATCGGCGCCCAAATCTGCCGCGACCTGGGACTGCGGAAGATCCGCATATTGACCAACAATCCCAAGAAGGTCAGCCGCCTTGAGGTTTACGGCATCAAGATCGTCGAGCAAATACCGCTCAGGGCCAAACCGGGCCAGCACAATATCGACTATCTGAGAACGAAGAAATACCGGCTTGGCCATCTGTTGGATGAAGATCTATAGTCTGGCCTGCGGGCCGTACCGGAGACGCCCTATGACGATTTGGGGTTCAATTGAGGCTCGACCGTGAGAATGCAGTGGGCTCGCATCATGCTCCGGGTGGTCCTGCCCGTGTTCTTTCTTGTCAACGCGGGCTGTGAGCCACCGTCACGGGCTCCCCAGGTCCCGGCGGGAATCCACAGCGATCTGGATGCGTCGTCCTTCTACGCACGTTTTGCACCTGTGAAGATTGACGTCCTGCCGTTGACAGAACTTGCCGCGGCAGGTGACACCCAGAGGACCGGAATATATCTTTATGTGAGTCTGCTGGATGCGTTTGGCAGTCAGATAAAGTCGCCGGGAAGATTTCGTATCGAGCTGTATGATTACGTACGGCGCTCGGCGGAACCGAAGGGCAGAAGAACCGCGATTTGGCCGGACATTGACTTGATTGATCCGGTCACAAACAACAAATACTGGAAGGATTTCCTGCGGGCGTACCAGTTCAATCTGCCGTTCGAGCAAGCCGGCGGCAAGGATTACATCCTGGAGGTCACATGCTTCTGCCCGAACGGCATCCGCCTCTCCACCAATTTCACGCTGAGAAGCACACCATGATGCCCTTTTCTACCGTGGACGGGCGCAGGGAGGGCTCAGCCTCTCTTTTCAAATTTCTCATTTGACAATGCGGCCGGTGATTTGGTATAAATGACACAAGTGAAGCTTCTGGGTCCGTTTGCGGTTGCGTGAACGATCTTGCGTCTCTTCGGGAAAGGAGGAGCTTTCTGTGCCAAGCGTGCGGTGGTTGCGCGAGGTTTGGTGCGTGCCGCTAACACTATCACGTATTTACTAACACTCAATTATCACAAATTTTTTGAAGGAGGATTATTATGTGCAAAAAACTGGTTTTTTGGGCTTCTCTTGCCTTTCTGGTGGCAATGGGTATAGGTCTATGTCCCGCTCACGGTCAGGAGGGGCTCGTCGGATACTGGAAATTCGACGAAGCGTCGGGTACGACGGCGATAGACTTGGCCGGTGGAGACAACAACGGTACCTTAGAATATGCCGTGCAATTCCAACCTGGTGCCGGGAGAACGGGAGGGGCAGTACTTTACGACAGTGAAGAAAACACCGGACGTGTGGGGATTCCGACGACGGGTATGTCTAATTCTGAAGGAACGGTGATGGTCTGGGGTAAGCTGGCTGAACCATATCCTACGAATCGAGACGATGCCTCGTATTTCTTCGGCCATACATTTCAAGGGTCATATGCAGACCGGCTTCAGCTCTATATGAACGCGGCAGATACTATTTTGGATCTCGGACTTGGTGACACCCATACCCGACGGACCGATCTGGTCGAATTGCAGACGGAAACCTGGTATCATGTTGCTTTAGTTTGGGATTCTGGAGATTACGTCGTCTATCTAAATGGAGAAGAAGCCGATTCTGGTACATATACGGGCTTGACCACTATCCACGAAATTATGGACATCGGCAATGACGGAAATCATGCGTCGGGAGGCTCAGAGGCTTTTGCCGGGCTGCTTGATGAAGCCCGTATCTACAACCGGGCGCTCGGTCCCGTTGAAATCCTATCTGCTATGGCGGCGGCACCTTATCCCTTTGCCTCCGGCCCGAGTCCGAAGGATGGCGCGGTCAATTTCGATACCTGGGTGACCCTTATGTGGCGTGCGGGAGAGTTCGCCGTCTCGCACGATGTTTACCTCGGCGATGATTATGACGGGGTGAATGAGGCCACCCATGACTCAGATTTTTACAAAGGCAATCAGGTATCCACAATGTTCATGGCCGGCTTTCCGGGATACGCTTATCCGGAAGGCCTGGTTCCAGGGACGACGTACTATTGGAGAATTGATGAGGTCAACCCGGCGGACCCGAATAGTCCGTGGAAAGGGCCGATCTGGAGTTTTTCCATTCCGCCCAAGACGGCGTACGATCCGGACCCGGCCGACGGGACGCAGGTCCTTGATGCGAATGACGTGACGCTGAGCTGGACGCCTGGTTTCGGTGCGAAATTACACACCGTTTATTTTGGTGAGAATTATGACGACGTGGCCGAGGCCACCGTGGGTGTCCCGGCCGGGACGGCGTCCTACTCTCCCGGTCCGCTCGAACGAGAGAAGGTGTGTTATTGGCGCGTCGATGAATTTGACGGCATCGGCACGTACAAAGGCGACGTTTGGACCTTTACGACGCCCGGGGCGGTCGGAAATCCGCAGCCGGCCAATGGCGCCGCCGACGTGGCGATGGCCAGCATCCTAAGCTGGACGCCAGCAGATAACGCCGCGTCACATGAGGTATACCTCGGGCTGGATAAGGAGGCCGTGCGCAGCGCCGATGCCGCCGCGCCCGAGTATAAAGGCTCCGTCGCGCTGGGCGCTGAGAGTCACGATCCCGGGTTACTTGAGCCGGATGCCACCTACTACTGGCGCGTGGATGGGGTGTATGGTGGAAATCCGGTCAAAGGTCCTGTCTGGAGCTTCACGGCGGGCAATTACCTTCTGGTCGATGATTTCGAGAGCTATACCGATGACGATGTGGCCGGCGAAGCTGTCTGGCAAGCCTGGATCGATGGCTTTGGCATTGCTGATAACGGCGCGCAGGCCGGCAATTTGATGCCCCCGTATTGTGAGCAGACGATTGTTCATGGCGGTGCTCAATCCATGCCGCTGTTTTACACCAACGAAGCCGGCGTGACGAACTCAGAGGCGTCACTGACATTGGTGGCGCCGCGTGACTGGACGGCGGCAGGCGTCGAGGAATTGTCACTCTGGTTCCGGGGCGATTCGGCCAATGCCGCAGAGCCGTTGTATGTGGCGATCTCCAACGCCGCTGGCGCACCCGCCATCGTAGCCAATGATGATGCGGAAGCGGCCCTGGCACGCGAATGGAAGGAGTGGCGCGTCCCACTTCAGGCCTTTGCCGATCAAGGGATCAACCTGACCGACGTGGACAAGATCGCCATTGGGCTGGGTAGCAAAGGCGGTGCGGCGGCTGGCGGTTCCGGGACGATGTACATTGACGACATCCG
>Ga0209427_10004923_pt1 | contig 15359 bp, 10 predicted proteins | sample DeeMarSWOR136_30_FD_187465 | JGI IMG/M metagenome (GOLD analysis project Ga0209427, IMG submission 187465) | Marine sediment microbial communities from White Oak River estuary, North Carolina - WOR-1-36_30 (SPAdes) (version 2) | ecosystem: Environmental > Aquatic > Marine > Intertidal zone >...
GTTACCTGATCGAATAACCCAAGTCTCATGTATTTACTAAGGTTTAGGGCAGTCTCTGCCCGGCACGAAGTACTGAAGATGAGGATTCTTAATTGTCCAGAGCCAGAATCCGGAACCGTCCCACGCCATTCCGTAACCACCAATCATCCCAGGATCACACCAACCCTCTACTGCAAGGTCAGCATCGATATCCAGTTTGAATAAGTAATCAGACTCCGAATCGACTACCCATAGATCACCGTTGACCCATTCGATTGCTCTTGTTTGATGCCCTGGCGCCTGGTACCTAGTTGCTATTACAGGATCACTATCTACCATGTCCAAGCGGACAATACTGTTTCCTTCAGAGCACCATAAGTGCTCACCGTCCCACGTTAGACCTGCCTGAGGAAATTCAAACTCGTAAGTGCGAGGATAACGATTTACTACAGGAAGTCCCCCATTGATCGAATGCCGATATAGATATACTGTGCCACCCTCCCACGAGCGAAACGGGTCTGGCCCCTCATGACCTGTTGTCCAGAAGGACTTCCCATCCCAGGCTATACTACCAGGAGCTGGAGCTGGGTGCAGGTACGTATTTACCACAGATAAATGACCATCAATGACTGAAAGCTGGTATACTAGTCCTGGCACCGATCTTTCAACTGTGGCCCAGAGATATGCACTATCCCACGCCATTCCGATGGCATGTAGTTCATTAGGTTCCTGTACATTAAGCCAATTGCTTGCCTTTCCAATAATCTTATTTCCACTAATCAAATCCAACGTAATATTATGAAGGCCACAGCTTAAAAAACGCGTATCAATACGACTGATGCCTAGTTCGTTAAAAGAACTTGAACCAAGGAGCCCTTCCTTATCACTTTTCCAGACTACCTCCATGTTATCAGCTAGTGCTTCCAATATAGGAACAGAAGCACAGAGTTGCGTAATCTCTCCTCGTAATACTTCTGTGTTAGGTGGAGGTCCAATGATGGCAATAGGTGATGAATTTACAGACAAATCAGCCGATATGGTTAGATCTAAACGAATCTCAGCTTTCGTATCGAGGTCAACGTTAATCATATCACTCTGCTTCCCATCATTCAGCTCAGCTGTAACATCATATTGTGCTGGAGGCAAATTATCAAAAGAATAACCCCCATCTACATCAGAGTATGTGACGAATCCCCCTGGTTCAACAATGACCCGGGCAAATAGTGGCATGCCTGTTAAAGAGTCCCTTACCTGACCGTAGAGAGGCCAACAGACTGGACGTAGAACATAAGCACCACCACCATATGTACCGACGACAATATCCTCATCTGTGATGATTGCCGTGTTGATGCGGTTATTGAGTAGCCCAAAAGAATGCGTCGTCCAACTAAAGTCATCTTTGTTGGAGGTAAATACGCCTTTCCAACTGGCCGCAATAATTTTCTCTTTCACAATGATAGTCCTGAAATAATCATATCCGAGTACATCACTTCTTCGTTCCCATCCAGCCCCTTGATTTCGACTTAAATAGATACCGTCGCCTGTAGCAGCATAGAGGTAATCCGTCTCCGAATCAATAGTAAGCTCCTGTATACTGAGGTCGCGCAATCCTCCCGAGGACAATTCCCAAGTCTTGCCACCATCGTTACTCCGAAATACTCCACCCAATGTGCCGACGAACACCAACTCCGGATCATTATATCCAACCACTATTGCTGTTACGTACAACTGTGGGCTATCCGTTACACGCCAAGTATTACCACTATCGCTACTGGTGAACAGGCCGTCTCCATATGTACCTGCATAGATAGCACCGGTTTGAGATGCAGCCAAGGATACAACCTGTTTACCATCTAAAGGTGGGCTCGATCTTGCCCACGTTTGCCCCGCATCCTGACTCATAAACAATCCATCCCATGTCCCAGCAAAGATAGAACCTGGGTTGGTGGAACTGGCGAGTAGTGCTTTTACTGATGTCCCAGCCAGTTCGCCGCCAACGTGGCTCCAGCTTACGCCCATATCGTCAGTTATGAATAGACCGTCACCAAGCGTACCGGCATAGAGTCTCTTTGGAACTGACGGATCAGTAGATAGGGCACTCACGAATGTGTTGGCAATACCGTAATTAATAGCTTCCCAACTACTACCACCGTCACGGCTGCGGAATAGTCCACTTTTATGAGTGCCAGCAAAAATTTCTTCAGGTTCATCTAGGTTGAGTCCTAGACTGTCAACACGTATTCCTTGTAACCTGGAAACGCTACTCCAGGTTTCACCCGCATCAAAGCTAGTCCATAATCCATGGTCACTGCCCACCAATACAAATCCAACTTTTGTAGGATGGAAGACAATCACCTCTATCTGATCACTTAATACAGGCAACCATGAAAGTCCCCGGTCTTCACTTTTAAAGAGGCCATCGTATCCACCGGCCAGTAGTCGGCTTGAATTCGATGGGTCGACCTTGACTTTAATCATTAAGCTATTTGCAAAAGGTCCCTGACCGATTGTTTGCCATGTCACTCCGCCATCTTCACTTCGGAATAAACCACCTTGATATGTCCCAGCATATAGCGTATTCAGCTTACTGGGGTCAAACGCTATATGGATAAATCCATTCCCAAGCCAGTTATCCGACAGGCGCTTCCAGCCAAGCGAAGGTTCTTTCCAAGGCCCGGACTCATATTTAAATACTGCCATCGAACCCATATACAGGCCCTCTGGACTAATGGTTAAACTTGTGACCTCATCGGCAAAACATTCCATCCTATCAGTTAGACGGACCCATGTTTCACCACCATTCTCACTTCTATAAACATTAGTATTGTCTGGAAGCCCCTCGGTGCCAGCATATAGTGTTTCAGGCGACGCAGGGTCAATAATAAGAGCGGTGATGCTTGTGTTTTCTAGCCCTGTGCTTGCTGGGTGCCAGGAGTTACCTCCATCGCTGCTACGATAAATGCCTGCACCATATGTGGCTATATACACGATGTTGGGATTTTCCGGATTCATAGCTATAGCTCTAATACTGCCTCCATACGGGCCGATTGAACGCCAGATATTACCCTCGGCTAGATCCAGGTTATCGACTGATGCACACGGTGGACTTAGCGAGGGTACTGGCAACCTATCATGCCTTGTTTCCTCTGGCGTGATTGCAGAACAGCCGGCCAAGACGAAGACTACAACTATGAGGAGAATGATTGCAGGGTAATGATTTCTCAACAGCTCTTTCACCTTTGATGTCTTCTGCTTAACAGTCTAACTCACATAGCAAGAGGAATCAAAATTTGGTGGCTTCGCGAGAGGGAGAGGAAAATCTAGGACGGTTTTTAAAATATAACGAAAAAGTTTTCTTTCTAGCGCCCTGGGGGAGGGGATGCTAAACTAGCTAGTTCTTGAAATTTCACCTTATGACTTTTTGTTAAATAGATTAAGTATACACAAAACGTCAGAATGTTACGGCCGAGATGACGAAATGCAAGATTGTGTCCTCTTCTTACAACCAGATATTGATGTTTATTATGAAACAAGTAATATAAGTAGTATCTTCTATATTTGACTATTGGTAAACAGCGTAAAGAATGAGGGCCGGCAGCCTAGACTGCCAGCCCCCAAACCGTAGGGTCATTAATGTGCTGAAGGCGTCGGTGGGTAGACAAGGTAATCAACCCACATAGGGACGTTCTTTCCAGCAATCATGTATCCAATCTTAAGAATTACATGCACACCATCGCAGCTGCAAACAACACTGGCATCAACGTCGTGAGCCATGAGGCTCCACTCGCCCTTGTCGAAGTCAAGGTCCATGCTAACCTTGGGTTCAACACCTCCGGTTGATGTGAAGTGGTATTTTTCTTTATTTCCCTTTTGGTCAAAAGATCCGGCGGGAATGGTGATAACCACACCATCAACACTAACCATGACGTCATCCTCAGTCAAGTCATAGCTGGCACCCTCATCAAGCTGGAGGCGAGCCTGAAAGATCTTGATCTTGTCGCGATTGGGCCTGGTATCAAACTCCACCCTCATATGGTCAATCTCAATGTAGTCAATACCGGGTATAACCTTCTTGCAAAGGGTAAGGATAGCCCAGGCGGTACAGATAGGCTCATTACCCCATTGACCCGGACCCCAGCTTCCATCAAGGTTCTGGTGGTCTAGCAGGTATTCGGCGTATTCATTATACCAGTTCCGACCGTCAGGAAGGGTCTCTATACCGAGCAATCGCAACCCCTTCATCACGCTGTACATACCATAATAGCTGGTGACAGGGCTAGAGCCGTTAGGTGGCATCAAATGCTCCCCATCCGTCTCCCAATTTTTAGTTATGTACTTCACTGCATGTTGAACCCTTTCGGTAAAAATGGTATCGCCACAGAAGGCTTGCTCGACTAGCAGACCTCCGGTCTTGGCAACATTGACCCACTCGTCGGGAGCCGTGTAGCCAGACCCTCCATTTTCATCGTTCTGGATGTAATCTATCCAGATGTCCAGTTCGAACTTGGCGAATCCCGGAACAGGTACTCCCCATGTGGCTTCAGCAGCGTAAAGACCCAGGACGGGCCACATGGAGACCGAGTTGTCGCTTTCACTCTCAAAGAGCAAGTCACCGGGCCAGAGGCCTATGTCGTCGATGTAGACGTCCAGGTCACCCAAGGATGCCTCGTTCACTTTAAGACCCCAAGTTACCACCCCATCCCTCAATGCTGGGTCCGGTCCCAGACCCCACCTGAATTCATACCACTCGCCAGCATTTAAGCCAGGCATGCCCCATTCCATCTCAGGTGAAGTCATTCCTGATTCCTCATCGTAGCCGAATGACAGATCGCCTTCATCGGTATCAACAGAGCTCATAACCCAGAGACGGAGCTGCGTGTAGCCCGTCCAGTCCTGTGCAGAGACCGCTGTCTTGTAGGCAGCCCAGCTAGTGGTGTAAGCCCCAGGGATGTCTATCATGAGACTTGTGCCCGGTGGCTCACGGACTTCGCTTGAATCAGACAGAGTGACACCGTCAGTTGGCGTCCATGTTGTATAGTCGTTGCAGGAGTCTTTTATGTGAATGCCTATTTCTCCATAGTTAGCCCCGTATCTCCAGCCGCCCCTGCCCGGTAAGTAGTCATTCTGACCGTAGGCAATGAAGTCAACCGCATCCTCTACGATCTCCCGATACGTCCTCATCACAGGGCCAAGAATAGACAAGTCGAAAATCATAGCAGTTCGGTCTGGAGCAAGACTGTTGACGATGGCATGGACGGCGATACCTTGCGTGTACATTCTAGGATCATCCACAAACACAATGAACTGACCATCGCTGTCGCTATCGGGGTCACCATAAGGGGTGTGGTGAGCATAGTAAATAGTGCCCTTGTCAAGGTGAAAGATGCGAGCATGACTCAAGATATAATCCAGACCCTTGATAACAGCCTGTACGTATGGATCCTCGGGGTTGCCCGTCGGCAGATAGCCCTGCTGCTCAAAGGCAAGGACCGCCTGGCCGGTAGCAGCCACCGAAGGATACTCCGACCCTGGGGGATCCTCCGACCTTCTGTAATTCCAAGAGCCATCAGGATTCTGGACGCTTACAAGGTATTCGAGGCCGGCTTCAATGGCATCCTGAATATCATCCTCTGATGGCTGTGCCGCTACTGACCCTCCTGTGAGTGGCACTACCAGCGCTACTACCAGCACCAGCGGCAATAGCTTTACAAACCTTTTTATACTTTTCACTTATGTTTATTCCTTTCCAGAGTATTTTTTATTTGAAATTCGGGTACATTGCTTCAATAGGCACCACCTCCCTTATCCATTAATTTGCCCCTTCTGAAATAAAAAAGCACAGGTACTGTTTCTTGCTACCAGTGCCTATGCCCTTTCGTCCTCATCATCATCCCAAACTTACTCGTTATTACTCTATAGATTCTTGGCGCACTTATCCATTGTCAAAGTTAATACTGATTTTTTAAATATTCAATTTCCAAACGTATTAAATATGTTGTCCAATAGTCGTAATATATGCTAGCCGTGTGGAATGTAGTTACGACAATTGAGAGGGAGGTGGTGGTGGCGAAGAACTAAGGCAGCAAAGCGTCAATTTGTGCAACTCGGTAACAAAACAAGCTTTAGTGCAACCAGCAGCTATATAGCAGTGAATCTATACTATTTGAAATCCGTCTACGGAAGCTGCAGGTCAGCTAAGAACTCAACCAGTAGTCTGTTGACCTCATCCGGCCGCTCCTGCTGAACCCAGTGGCCAGCGCCCGATATCAATACCTTCCTTTTCAGGTTAGGAATTGATGCTTCAAGAGCCTCAAACGCCCGGGCAGACATCTCTATGACCGCATCGAACTCTCCTGCCACGAAAAGGGTCGGTTGGTCGATTTTCACTCCATTTAGGAAAGAGGTTAGTTCCCAATTCCTGTCTATGTTTCTGTACCAATTGAGTCCGCCACGGAAACCAGTCTGCTGGAATTCTCTGTGGAAGACATCAAGATCCAGCTCCGTCAGCCATACAGGGAGCGTATCCGGCAAAAAACCGGTGTCTATGAATCTCTGGGACTCGTTAAACATAAAGCGCCAGCGCATCTCCGGCGGAGGGTCTCCAGAGGCCGAGTAGAGAAACTTGAGCATACTCTCTCTCACATCTTCCTCCAATTCCAGCTCAGCCTTACCCGGCTCCTGGAAGTAGAGCTGATAGAATTGCCGTTCCCCTACCATCCTTTTCATTGCCTCCGTCGGCCGAATGCTGCTCCAGGTACCTGGTCGATAGGGCACGCTCATTAGCACAAGTGCTCGAAAGATATCTGGCCTGAGAAGGGCACAATGCCAGGCAACGGGAGCTCCCCAGTCATGTCCGGCGATAATAGCCTTTTCTTCCTCGAGGGCGTATACAAGGCCCACAATGTCCCCGGTTAGTTCCAAGATGTTGTACTCCTCAATGGCTTGTGGTTTATCGCTCTGGCCGTAACCACGCTGATCTGGGGCAACGGCGTGGAACCCGGCTTTAGCTAAGGCTGGCAACTGGTGACGCCAGGAATACCACAATTCCGGGAAACCGTGACACAGGATGACGAGTGGTCCTTCACCCTGTTCTGCGATATGCATTTTGATACCATTTGTGTCCACCACGCGGTGTCTTATCTCTGCCATTTCCCCCTCCTTTTATCGCTACGTATAGGCAATGTGTGGCTATTATACCACTACGCTTCTCCCGGCGTAATACATGCTAATAACACTGCCGTGAGGCGGGGCTTTTCCTGTAGCTTTCAATGAAAGACTACCCACGCTTGGGGGGGAGGATGCAATTGCTTCCTCTGATATAACGAAAGCCACCTTTTATTTTACAGTGAATCTACTACATTGATACATATCTCAAACCAACCAATCCCCTACCCGCGTTGAAAAGACAGATATATGCCCGATGAAGCGAAGTCATTTAAAAATGGGGAGGGTGTGGGGATAGTATAAAAGTTATTAGAGAAATGTATCGGTAGTATAGTGCATTTTCTACGCTCATTGAACTGCATGATTCCTACGTAAAGACAAAGGCTAGCAGATCATTGAAGACCTGCCAGCCTTTTGGTCTTATGTGCTGGACACGTTAGGTTAGGAATATTAGGAAGGTCTGGTAGGGTCAGAGTATAATCAAGAGGAAGAAAGAACCCTGTCGTGAGAAATAAGAGAAATTTCAGTTTAGAGTTTAAGGAGGACAGGAATCGGAATTATGCAGAATCAAGAAGATAGGTTTGCCGAACTGCGTAACCGATTAAATGAAATCCCTGATGATAATCCAGTTTCATGGTATCAAAAAGCTGAAAGAGTGTGCAAAGGTTTTTCAGCTAAGACACATAAAAAGCCGGGTGTCCAGAGCCGGGTTTATATCATATTGATAAAGGGTGTTAATAAAAAACACCCAGGATATGCTCTCTATGTAGGTAGAACTATACGTAAACCAGGGGTGAGGTTTCAACAACATAAAGATGGTTTTAAAGCCTCGAAATATGTCAGGAAACACGGTATTTGTCTTTTACCTGAACTATATGAGCATCTTAATCCAATGAGCAGTGCCGAGTCTATTGAATTGGAAGTCAATATTGCGGAAGCGCTGAAAAAAGCTGGAGTACCGACTTACGGGGGTCACTAAATGATGCATGTTACAACAAAGCAAGGCTAAGATAGACAGTTTCTATGATAATGATTGATACTGGATAGATTTGACAAAACGCCAGACTGTGTAATGAAGCAACAAATAATATCTGTTACCTTTCGGCATACAGAGCTCAGAGTTCAACTCTAATTTGACAAGTGGTATCCTTTATGGGGGTAGGTCAAGATGATGCTATATCAAGTAATAATTGCCGATGGTCCAATTTGTTTTACGCTTAAGAAATGTGAAAAATGAACGAAGAATACGTGACTGTGGATGGGCTTAACACACGCTACTTGGTCAGAGGCACTGGACCGGTGATTATACTTATCCATGGCTTAGGCGAATTCTTGGAAGGTTGGTTGTTTAACCTTGCTGCCCTGAGCAAGTATTGCACAGTATATGCCATCGACTTGCCAGGGCACGGCTTGTCAGAAGAATCCATGCACAATCATAACATTGGCTTTTATGTTGAGTTCGTCGTTAACTTCATGGCAATAATGGGAATTTCGCGTGCTAGTTTGCTAGGACATTCGATGGGCGGTCCAATATGTCTCAGTTTAGCCGTAGACTTCCCGAGTAAAGTTAATAAGCTTGTTCTAGTGAACAGCGGTGGCTTTCACAATAAGGTATCTTGGGGCTATCGCCTGGCTACGATACCTTTTTTAGGTAAAATTCTACTCGGGTCACCGCTACTTATTAACAGAGCCACCATCAGGTTCGGGATGAGAAGGCAATTCTACAACCCCGAGATTGTCCCTGAAGCGTGGATTGACGCCGCAAACAAGCACCTTAGAAGACCGAAGAGGAACGAAACGATGCTGAACATAATAAAAAATTACACTGGCATTGGTAGTATACACTCCGACGCAACGGTCACCGATAAACTACCTCAAGTGAAGCAACCAACTCTAATTATCCATGGAATGCAGGACAAAGTTATCCCTGTTGAGCACGCCTACACAGCTTGTAATCTCATTCCTCACGCAAGGCTGGAAATATTTCACCAGTGCGGTCATAATCCACAAATAGAGAAAGCGGCGAAGTTCAATGAGGTAGTACTGTCGTTCTTGAGATCCACCGAATATCAGCAAGGACGCTAGGATAATAGTTAAAATTGCTTCATCCTCATAGCAAACAGAGTAATCAAGAGAGTCAGCTAAACATTCTGAACAAATGTGGCAGAATGCAATTTGGTCGCATGTCTCTTACAGCTATGGCTTATGCTATTAGTCTCCTCTTATGATCGTCTGTCAAACACCTAAACCAACCAATCACCTATCCGTGTTAAAACCATGAATATATCCCCGATGAAGCGAAGTCAATTAAAAATGAGGAGGGTGTAGGGGATAGGTAAACAAGATCAGTAATCAGTAACCCGTAAGCTTCACCAATGCTCGTATCTTACGAGTTCATCCAGGGATTTTCGTACCTTCGGCTTAAGTTCATTATTTGGGTAACCAAGAGGCGTGAACGCGATGGGTTCTATGTCATTAGGCAAGCCTAGAATCTCTCGGGCCGTGATTGGATCGAATGCACCTATCCAGCATGTACCTAGCCCCAGGTCAGCTGCAGCTAAAGTAAGATGGTCTACTGCAATAGCTACATCTACATCACAATAGCTCTTTCCGTCTCGGCGTACCCAAGCTTGACCGGGATTTCCACATGCGCAGATTACCAATGGTGCTTGCACAAACCAAGGCCTTGCGTAAATACGGCTTAACTCGGTCTCTCTGCCCGCTGTATGGATAACAATCAACTGGAAAGGCTGTCGATTGGCTGCGCTCGGTGCCAAACGAGCTGCCTCAAGTACTTGCTCCAGCTTATCATCCTCTACTGGATCTGGCTTGTAAGACCGTACGCTGTAACGTTTCTTAACGAGCTCTAAGAACTGCATATGTACCTCCTTATTCTTATATGTTATTTAATTTAACGAAAACACAAGAGCGTATATTACAGTAAAAAACAACAAGCTAAAAACCTAAAAGAGTGTCCTACCATCTCACCGGTAATTCACCAGCCATAGGTTTTAGAAATTCTTATTGCCCGGTATGTATTAATCAATACTCCAAGCTTTGTTAACAAGGAGAGGATTTTGCCAATATCATCCAGGCGGATTAATTTCACCTTACTATAGAAATCACCGGTTATAAAGCTCAGCAAGCCCACTGCATCACTCTCCGTTAGTTGCAACAATGCTTGCCTTGATTTGAAAAGGACAGGAGAACTAATCGGATGTTTTCTAACCTCTTTTTCATAATCCTCAAGGCTGGTTATGTGCCTTGCGAGTATCTCACTAGCGTAGATGATCGGTGTCAACCCACCACCCGAGAAAGGATTTGTAATAGACGCAGCATCACCAATTAGCGCAATATTTCGCCAAATAACCCTCTGCATACCTGAAGTTGGAAGAATCCCCGCTTCTTTCTCTATTACCTTGTGGCTACCGAATCCTTTGTGGATTAAGAAAGCGTCCAATTTGGCAAAGTTGCCTCCAGTACCAACATTGATTACCCCATCTTTGGGGAAGATCCATGAGTAATCAGAAGAGAATCTCCTATCAATGTAAAACTCTAGATAATCCATATCTGAGGTATCATAAGCCAGTTTGTATTGGCAAGCAGTGGTAAAATGCTGCTTTATTCCCATATGCCCTGCTATGCGAGAATTAGGACCATCGGCTCCTATAAGGATATCATAATCTATCCTCTCTCCATTCCTTACTTGTACATAGTCTTCCCTGACTTCGACAACCTCGGAATCTAACCTGATTTGTCCCCCTCTTGCTTTAATTTCTTGGGCCATCCCCCTCAACCAGTTCGTTCGATCTATGGTAACACTACTCTTATAGAGATAGCTGCACGTACCATCCGGATATATAAATTTTGCGCCTTTCAAGTATTTAGATATATACGGGTTTGAATCAAATGGTATTCTGCTTAGCGATTCCGCTCCACAGGCTTCCCCGCACGGTGTTGATCTGATTACCGACTCTTTATCCAAGATCAGAGGAATTAGCCCTTCTCTTATTAGACACAGAGCCGAGATAAGTCCTGCTGGGCCAGCTCCAACTATAACTACTCTTATGTCAACTCTCCACTACCAACGTTAAGGTCATAATACACATAAGGTAATTAATCTATTCTATGTTATGAATGTGGCCGTGGCAAGAGATACAGGCTAGGGGACTGTTCTGCTGAACGATAGGTTAAAAAGTGCTATGAGACTGAAATACTCGATATTGAAGATCTGCCTATTGTCCACCCATCGGCGTATCACAAAATACTTCTTTGTTGCTTGATGATTGTGCGTGGCAGAGTTAGATTTATCAAAGTTAATATAGATTTCTTCAAGGTAAAAACAGGGAGGAGTTCACGAAATCTTCAAAGGTATCATGAAATTCCGGCATTTTAACTTGCATATCAGAACTCAAATATGTATTATCTAAAACAGTTCAAATATGATAGTATGAAATGGATACAACGTTAGTATACTTCTCTCAGACGGGTAATACCCGCAAAGTGACCGAGGCTATGGCCGATGCTTTTGGGCGGGCAGGTCACACAGTAGAAGTAATACCACTTAAAGAAGCCAGCCCCCAGAATATAACCAATACTGATTTATTTGGGATAGCTGCCCCCTGTTTTACAAGCCAGGCTCCAACGCCAGTTAAACAATTCTTAAAAAGTCTGCCGGTGTTGAACGGTAAGAAGTCTTTTGTCGTTGCGACGTCAGGTGGCGGGCCGGGGAGAGTTCTATATGATATGACTCAGTTGCTACGCAGCCACGGAGCATTTGTAGTAGGTGGCTTTCTGGCTCGTGGAGAAGTTCACCATCCGGCTAAATGCATCGATGGAAGGTTCCCAGGGCGTCCTAATGACAAAGATTTGGTTGAAGCTGCGCAGTTTGCTACAGCTGTTGCCGAACACGTCTCGGCAGGCTATCCCGGCACACTGACTGGTAGTCGAAAGGATGCACTAAAGGCAGGTCGGGGATTCTACGACATTGTGGGGTTGACAAGTTCAGACAGCCTGTTGCGTCTCCTTCTGCCACAACCGAAATTAGACCCATCCCAATGCGACCAGTGCCAAGCATGTGCTGTGGAATGTCCCGTTGATAACATAACCCTACAGCCGTACCCCGTACTGGCAAACCAGTGTATTCGATGCTATCGCTGCTATATGATATGCCCGCAAAATGCATTTAAGTTGAATCTTGGGCGGGTCAATTTAGTAACTAAGTCGCTATACAGTGTTACTTTTGAGCGGTGGCTTGGTGACGTAAAACCTGGCGAGGAAATGTATCGGTCAGATGCCGATACTGCTACCTGATCAAAAAGGCGATAGGAGGATTAGTATGCGCGATCTATCATTTTATAAGCAGGTCGATCATCCTCAAGTAGAATACCGTGGTCACCCCTTTAACATGCCTGTTTTTTACTATGATGTGACCGCAGTAATCGTTGGTTTCCTAACACCTCTCGATAATGTCACAGCGTTATTACCATCCAATCGCATGAAGCCTCTCAGAGCAACTCCCTGGCATACTGTAACTATTATCGCGTGTTTCGAATATCGTGATTGTGATGCCGGTCCCTATAACGAAGTAGCTATTGCTTTTCCCTTCACAATGGATCATTCAGCGCCGATATTTACAGGTCTTCTAAAAAATATTGCCGCGGGACCTATGGCTTATATTTATAAACTTCCTGTAACTACAGAAATAGCCCTTCAGTTTGGCGTGGACTTTTATAATTTCCCTAAGTTTATTGCAAATATCGATTTCAGCCGTGATGCCGGATGGCTACACTGTCACTTGTCAGAAAGTGGTCACAACATCTTTACGCTTTCTTCGAAGATGCTTTCTGTAAAGTCATCGGGTCGCTGGCGCTTCGATTGTTTTTCAGTACGGGAAGACCGTATTCTGCGTAGCGAGGTAACAGTTAACGTCCGACAACAGGCAATGTCTAGAAATTCAAGAAATGTTAATTTTAAGCTAGGTGACCACAATCTAGCCCAAGAACTATTGAATTTGAGACTGGGGCGAATGGTACATCTTCAGTATTTACCGTCGTGTCAAACCATTTTGAGCAGTGTTGTCGAAAGCTATGAGATAAATTAGCCTCCGTTGTCTCCGATGAAACCCTCAAACAAGAATACGCTAATATTCGCCTTCTTTTCAAGTATTTCATTTCATGTCCAAATTGTCGAGTATCACAAGATGAGTGTTTGTGACATTATGGACTTCAGTTGCAGACCGCACGTTCTAAGCTGGCATACGATCTTTTAAGGAAAGGACTAATGTACGAGACGGAGTATTATGGGGTAGTCCTTAACTAGCAGGTTTTCAATGACTAGGTTTCCATCTTCAGTATTGGTTACTAGCTCCTGCTCAAAGCCGTTTAGGACATCAACGCCTATCACTTTTTGAGTTGCGATGCTAGATATCATCAATGTGGTGTTTATCCCAGGATCGTCATCTACCGCTACTCCATCTGTCCACAACGCGATTAGCTTATCACCGTTCGGTAAAGAGAAACTGTAATTTTTTAGGTTTATTGCCTCGGTTTCTACTCGCACTGGTAAATCTATTGGCTCAGTTCCAGCCAAGACATTACATAGATTCTTGATCACTCGCATAAATGGATATTCTTCTATAAAGCTTGGCTCGGGGCAAATCGAAGCTCCAGGCCAACAATTCAATCCCCAATTCATGATAATTCCGCGTGCTGTGTATTTTGCACCAGCAATTTCACTATACTTGTGGCGAATTGGCCAAGTAGGCCCACCTGTTGACCACATCATTTCGCTAGCATAAAAATTTCCTTGGAAACCGTTGGAAATTGCCATATTTCTAAATGTTTCTACCATATCTGGATACCCATAATAATAATCTGGATAACATTCTGGTGAAACATCCCAAAAGGGATGCCAATTAACCCCGTCTACTATAGACATAACATCTGAACCTACTATACCCAAGAGATATTCTAATGAACCTGTATCTTCCATTTCCAAAGCGGAGATTTCTCCAACGATTACTTTACAATCCGGACACTCGTCTTTGATAACTGGCACCACCCGTCTAATAAGATTAAGGTATTCTTCTAGCTCTGTATATTGAATGGGACACGCATTATTTGGTTCATTCAATATCTCGTAATATTTAATTATGTCTTTGAAGTGACCTACGATAAACCTCGCATAGTCAAGATATCTTTGTATTTCCTCTTCAGTGCGAAATCTTGAAAAACTTGGTTCATATGCTATATTCTTAATGTCCGCATCCCAAAAATTCAAAAGATATATGACCTTTATCTCTCTTTCCGTTAATTCATTTATATAGTAATCTTGAAGAGGATTAATATAAAATTCGGAATGAGTCCCCGCTTCCTCTGCCTCAGTTCCATCCAACCAATCAATAGATAAGCGAGTCCATTTTATTCCCAACTGATTCAAATTATCAGCGAGATTCTCATAAGCCTGTTCTGTGTTGAAATGAGGATTTGGTGCAACAATACACATTAAATCTGAAATGTGATTATCTAATAGTTCCTTTGCTTGCTTATACTCTATTCGAGTTTTGGGCAGACTGTTCCCATCTTGGAGGATTACCTCTGTATCTACCACTGCTAATGGAGCAGCCTCTTCTACTGATGTTCCTTGCTCCTCAGTAACTGTGGAGACGCAGGATACCAGCAACAGGAATAGTACCATTGAAGTAACAACTAGAATAGAGACCGTGAACAGAAAAAGTCTTTGGTAATTCCGACTTTGTGTTATCATGGTTTCACCGTTAAATTTAAAATTAATGGCTTTGATTACCATTATCTATTTATTAAGCGGCATAGTCAATATAACCATAAGGGAGAAGGAGTATGTGTAAAGGGATTGAGAATGCCTACATCACGTAACTCCAGCACCTTGTCACAACAGGCTCAGCTTCCGTCTTCCTTGCCATGAGCCTTCCCTTTACATTTACAAACTTAGCGCAGCTAGCTCAAGTAGGGGAGAAAATCTAGCACGGTTCCCCAAAATAGCAAAACCCTCTTCCGTCATATGCAGAAATCAAATAAAAAGTCTTCAATCTAGCTGCCCCGAGGGAGAGAGTGAAACTAGCTGGTTCTTGGAATTTTACTTAATGACTTTTTGTTAAATAGGCAAGATTACACAGACCGTCAGAAAGTGTAATTGGAAAAAAAGGAAAGATTCTTGTTAGACAGAAGCAGCTTAAG
>Ga0209427_10004925_pt1 | contig 15355 bp, 18 predicted proteins | sample DeeMarSWOR136_30_FD_187465 | JGI IMG/M metagenome (GOLD analysis project Ga0209427, IMG submission 187465) | Marine sediment microbial communities from White Oak River estuary, North Carolina - WOR-1-36_30 (SPAdes) (version 2) | ecosystem: Environmental > Aquatic > Marine > Intertidal zone >...
AAAAATGAATCTAAATGTTGGAATTGTTATTGTCTTAGGTTGTTCTACAATAGTTATGATACGATAAAAAATGACCATCATTTTTCTCCTAATAATTGACAATCAATTTCATGAGGAAAAAAAAGGATGATGCTCATTGTGTTAGTGACATGGTGCAGGAGCTTATTTCATAACCGTGTTAATAAATAGCATGTCTGGGACCGTAGGCGAACCCAAGAGTTACAGTTTCCTCCAATAAAAATTTACTTTTGCAGGGGAAGAGATTTGAGTCCTTTAATATCGAAATTAATCTGATTTTTTTCCTGTTTTTTTAATTGCCGTAATAATTATTACCGTGATAAATATTTACGCGGGGAGGGAGATTCGAACTCCCGAGGTCAGAGACCATTGGATTAGCAATCCAACGCCTTACCGGGCTGGGCCATCCCCGCATCCGGAGAGGGAGATAATAAACCAGACTGATAAAAAGGTTATGTCAAAACAAATCTTAAAATACCATCTCTTTCTATCCAATAGAGTATGGAGGATTGGACTGAAAAATACCGACCAAAGACATTACGCGGCATCGTAGGTAATGAGCGCGCGCTTTCAGTCTTACGCAGTTGGGCAGGACGATGGAACCAAGGCAAGATCCCAGAGAAACGCGCAGCAATCCTTTCAGGGAAACCAGGGACGGGAAAAACCAGCAGTGCACTTGCGCTTGCCGCTGACCTTGGATGGACTGTTTTAGAGCTCAACGCATCTGACGCACGCAATGAAACAACAATTAAACGCGTCGCAACAGCAGGTGCAATCAATGAAACTTTTAATATTTCTGGGGGATTTACTTTATCAAGAAAGGGGGGACGAAAACTTATCATTCTTGACGAAGCAGATAATCTCTATGAAAAACTCGATAGATCAGAAGCAGATAGTTCCCTGGGAGATAGAGGAGGAAAGAAAGCGATTATCGACACAATCAAGATAACAAAACAACCCATCATTTTAATTGTCAATGATTTGTATGCGTTAACGAAAGGAGGGGGTGAGATGCTTAAAAATCTCTGCATCGTTATTCAATTCTATGAGGTTAATCCCTTTCACATTGTTGAATTATTAAAACGAATCTGCAGGGAGGAGGACATTGTTGCAGATATGCGAGTGTTAAAAACCATTGCTGACCGGTCAAAGGGAGACGCCCGCTCAGCGGTTAACGACCTTCAATCACTCTGTTTAAACCGCAAACAGCTTAGCATCGAAGACATCGACGTTCTTGGATATCGGGACCGCGAAACCATTATCTTTGATGCACTGCGAGAAGTGTTTAAAACAAAAAACCTCCAGATCAGTAGGGATTGTTTGAGAAACACTGATATACAACCAGAGATGCTGCTACTGTGGATTAGTGAAAACTTACCAAGGGAATATCTTGATATCGATGATTTTGTGAGAGGGTATGATGCAGTCTCAAAGGCAGACGTGTTTTTTGGTAGAGTCAATAAAAAAAGAACCTATGAGCTATGGTCCTACGCCTGCGATCTGATGAGCGGAGGGGTCTCTGTGGCAAAAACTCATAGTTACGGCAACACCAGGTATTCGTTTCCCTCTTGGATTAAGGAGATGAAAAACAGTCAATCCACACGTATTCTTCGGGAGGGCGTGGTGAAAAAAATTTCGAAACCGACCCATACTTCGGACCGAAAGACAATCGATGCAATCTTGCCTTATTTCCAGTCATTATTCAGAAATAACTCACAATTCGCCTGCAAGATGATAAAAGTTATGGATTTCTCGGAAAATGAGGTGAAATATCTCTTAGGAGAGAAATATCTTCATCGAATGAAAGACATTGTGCAATGCGCTGAGAAGATTGACGAAAAACAAAGAGAAATCCAGGTTGAACCAGTCGAGAAAAAGGGTAAGCAGAAAGAAAAAGAGCAAGACAATGATTTGAAACAGCCAAGTATCTTTGATTTCTAGTATTATTTTTTCAAAGCATCAAGCTTTTTCATGACGTCTACTGCTTGTTGTTTGTATTCATCTTTTATCTTTGTGTACGTCTCATTGGAGATGGATTGAGCGCGATATTGTTTTTCCAGGTCTTTTAACAGCGACAGCAGTAATATCTTTTTCGTTGTAAGTGTCTCCTCTGATTCTACGCCTGTTTTTTTTGTTTTTCGCCGTTGTTTCTTCAACAGGAAGAGGAGTGCAGCAAGTGAGATGATTACAACAATAAAAATGATGATGATCATGGTGATACTTAACGGTGCTTCTGTTGGCTGGTAAAGGCGTATGCGTATGGCGTTGTTTATATCAGAGCCATACAGTAGATATTCTCCTTTGAAGAGGTCACGGTCCTCGTAGGTGACAGAGAAAAAAGTCGTGTTATATAATAGGGTCTTTATGAAGTACTGCTCATCTATAGGAAGATTGTACGTCAGTTGAATGGTGAGTGATGCCTCTGGTGCAATGGTAAGATTTACTGTGCTAAGATTACAGGTTTGGATATTTCCCGTGATAAGTGGAACAAGCTCTATACCGGTAAATTTTTCGGTGACCCTTACGACTCCTTGGTTGTTTTGCTGAATCCAAAACCGCAGCGAGGTGACACTTTGGTTTTCCTTGTTGGTATTCGTCAGTTTGAAGGTTTCATCAACCTGCATATCAGTTCCGGTAAGGGAGATAGTTACGATTTGCTGGTCGACGACGACACCGGTATCACTCGCATTAACGCTTGGGTATAACGCGAGAACCGACATGAATGCTAGAAGGATGACTGCTCCTGTTTTCTTCATACGAATTCTCCGCTGCCATGTATTCCTTGTTTATGTAGTTTTCGATTCGTATTTGTTTTTGCATACATAAGCAAAGATATCTTATTTAATATAGAAAGGAGATTACATCGATCGTAACCGACGGATCCGCTCATCAATAGGGGGATGTGTAGACCAAATAGAATCTTTCAGTGCTCGTTTGAACGGGTTGGCTATATACAACGGGGCAACAGTTTTTGATCCTTTTGGATCCTTTGGCTGGTTTGATTTTATCTTTTCCAGCGCTCTTGCAAGCCCTTCAGGGTTTCTGGTCAGATACGCGCCATCAGCATCCGCCAGATATTCACGCTTCCGGGATATCGCAAAATACGTTAGTCTTGAGAAAATCGGTGCAAGAATGATAAAGATGATAGCGATAAGTATCACAATGATGTTGCCTTGTCCTTTTTTTCCTCCACCTCCTCCGCCTCGGCCGGTTGCTGCCCCCCAAAACAACATCCGGAAGGCTATTTCAGCAAGAAGTGCAATTGCACCAACCACCCCAACCGTGACTGTCATTACGAGGATATCACGATTCCGGATATGGCTCATCTCATGGCCGATGACGCCTTCAATCTCCGCGGTGTTTAATTGTTGTAAGGCTCCCGTGGTCGCACAGATGATGGAATCCTGCGGTTTATGGCCTGTGGCAAACGCATTGATGTCTTTTGAATCCTGAACATATACTTTTGGTGTTGGTAACCCAGCGGCAATTGCCATTTCCTCGACTTTATAGATAAGAATTTTTTCTTCCCGGTTCTGCGGGTTGGCTGGTCTGGCTCTTGCAGCAGAAATCACGCTTTGTACAGAAAACGAATACGTAATCAGAATGTAGAACAACGCAACCGGTAGGCCAATGAACATCATTATATAGGGGGGTGCACCAAAAACCAGTCCTATTGCAAAGATAACAGAGAAAAGAAGTATGACCATAAACAGGCAGATTAGAAGGGTGTCTCGTTTATTTTTCCGTATATGGTCATCGATGAGCCGTGGTTGCTGCGCCATAGGAACCAAGACGAACAATACTTTTTAGAATGTTACTTTAGGTACTTCTCGTGAAGCTTCTGGGATCTGCAGCATTTGTCGCTCTTTCTTTCCCATGATTCCAGCAAAAATATTACCAGGGAAAGTCTCGATAGTGTTGTTGAACGACAACACAGAATCGTTGTAATGTTGTCGTGAGTACGCGATTTTATCTTCAGTGTGTGTCAGCTCATCCTGGAGCTGTAAAAAGTTCTGGTTTGCCTTTAGATCAGGGTAGCTTTCTGCGACCGCAAATAAGGTTTTTAACGCACCGGTCAGCATGTTATCTGCGTTTATGCTTTCCTGCGGTGTCTTCGCAGTCATGATCGCTGATCTTGCTTTTGTAACAGCCTCAAGGGTCTGCCGCTCATGGTTCATATATCCCTTAACGGTTTCCATGAGGTTAGGAATCAGATCTGCTCGTCGTTTCAGTTGGACATCTATCTGAGCCCAGGCGTTATCGATTCTGTTTTCTGATCGAATCACTTTGTTGTAGAAGCTCAGGATCCATACTACAATTACTACAATTACGACAAGGACAATGAGTCCTATTATCGTTGCTAGGTCCATAGTTTTGCCTCCTCAGAATGGTGTAATAAGATGTTTTATTTAAACGTATCGTAATGGGATGATACTCCTAATCTATGTGTGTTGTTTTTTTGCGTTGAAAATTTCAAAAGCTTCCTTTGGTGTCGCGTTCTTATGAACGATTGCGTTGACCGCTTGGATCATGGCGATCGGATCTGAACTTTGGAAGATATTTCTTCCCATGTCCACCCCGATAGCCCCCGCTTGTATGGCATCATACGCCATCTGTAATGCCTCATCTTCCGGTTGTTTTTTCCCACCAGCAATGACCACAGGGACCAGACAGGATTCAATGACTTTCTCAAACTCGCTGACGTAATAAGTCTTGACAATGTGTGCACCAAGCTCTGCAGCAATCCGAGAAGCAAGGCTCATGTACCGAGCGTCTCGTTTCATCTCTTTTCCTACTGCGGTGACTGCTAAAACAGGGATACCGTATCGCTCTGCCCCATCGATATACTGCGTCATCCCAAGGATCGTATCACGCTCGAATTCAGCGCCAACAAGAATTGAATAGGCAACACCTGAGGCGTTCAGCCGAATCGCATCCTCAATTGAGACGACGGTGCCTTCATGCAAGAGTCTTGGACCAATGATACTGGTTCCCCCTGATACTCGAAGGACAATTGGAATATCAATCGTCGGGCTGATGTACTGACGTAATGCTCCCCTTGTTAGCATTAATGTGTCCGTATAGGGTAATAAAGGATTTACCATGTGGTCAAACTGTTCAAGTCCTGAAGTTGGACCCATGAAATACCCATGGTCAACCGCAAGCATCACGGTACGCCCGTCTTTTGGTTTAATGATTCTTGAAAGTCGGTTTTTCATACCCCAATCCATAGTATCTTGCCTCCATTTTTCTGGTAAACAGTGCAGGATTATATAAACTATTACTTGTGATTGGGGGGAAAAATATAAGTCTTGCTCCAGTATTTATTTTTGATGATGATGCAAAGGAAGGGAGCGCCAATTGGAATCTTAGTTGTAACCACTTTTATTATCATTCTTGATGTTGCTTTCTTTGTTTATCTCGCATACCTATTCATGTTCGTTGATGAGTATCATACCATGTTTCTTTCATATTCAATCCTTTCAATCGTGATGTGGATTACTGTTTTTCTTACGATGCTTTCTTTGATTGTTGTCCCTTATGGTTTTTGGAAGAGAAGTCATTGGGCGCGAATTTTTTCGTTGGTGTTTCTCTCATGGCTTATTTTTATAACGATTGTGTACATGGCAATGACCGGCGAAAAAATCATTGGTTTTCTTTTTTTTGTTCTATTTGTTTTATCCATGATGTATCTTCTCATGTCCCCAGTAAAACGGTTCTTCGGAAAAATTTCCATGGCCATCGTTCCCTCTGAACTCATTAAAGAATACACCTATGGGTTCTATACCTTATATTCGAAACTGGTACGACTGAAAAATGGTAAAAACCAGATCATCTATTTTTTCAGTAAAAGAAAACCAAAAAGTGGTACACCTACCACCCTTCCAGAAGGATTCGAGGTGGAGGTAAGTAGCAGGTCGGGACTACCGTATTTGAAAAAGAGACAAGAACACTCCAGCATTCTTTGAATTTTGTGTTTATTGAAGTGCACTTACTTCAAAAACAATACCGGTTTATTTCTGCGGCGAATCTTTTTTATGTATTGTGGTGTTACCAGTCCGTGCTAATAGGGAGGCATCATATGCCTGGTATTGAGAATTTAGAGCCAAATCTTGTATGGAAACATTTTGATGAGATTAGAAAAATCCCGCGCTGCTCAAAACACGAAGAAAAAATCAGAGAATACATTGTGAATTTCGCAAAGAAACAAGGACTGAAGACAAAAGTAGATCATGTTGGTAACGTCGTGATATTAAAACCAGCAACCTCTGGTATGGCAAATAAACCCACAGTTATCCTACAAGGTCATATGGATATGGTTTGCGAGAAGAATAGTGACGTGAACTTTGATTTCTCCAAAGATCCCATCCAGTTGAAAATCACAGGGGATTTGCTTACCGCGAATGGAACAACGCTTGGTGCAGACAATGGCATTGGTCTAGCCATCAGTCTTGCCATTCTTGAGGATAAAACTGTGCGACATGGGCCAATTGAATCATTGTACACCATCGATGAAGAAACAGGTCTTACCGGTGCATTTGCCATGAAACCTGACATACTCACCGGTAAAATCATGCTCAATCTGGATAGCGAAGATTTTGGAGTCATCACAGTGGGATGCGCTGGAGGGGGAGACTCAACACTCGAGCTTCCAATACATATGCAACCAGTTATCGGAGGAGCAGAACATATCGTTATCAAAGTGTTTGGTCTGCGCGGTGGTCACTCTGGTGTCGATATCCATGAACAGCGGGGAAACGCGATAAAAATACTGACGCGACTACTTTGGAAGGCGTCACAGAAATGTGACTTCTTTCTCTTTGATATCAAAGGGGGGGACAAACACAATGCTATCCCACGTGAAGCGTATGCAAAACTTACGATTGAAACGAAAAATAAAAAGACTTTTATCACGGAATTAAAAGTAGAAGAAAAAAACATCTATGAAGAGATTAAACCAATAGACCCGGACTTCAAAGTCGATGTTCAGTCCTGTGAATCTCCAAAAACAACATTGGACAAACCATCTCAGATAAAACTGTTGAACCTCGTCCATGGACTTCCTCATGGAGTCCATCAGATGAATTATGAAATCAAAACGCTGGTCAACACCTCAACGAACCTTGCCACGATCTCGATGAAAGAAAACGCGGTCGTCATTGGTATGAGCTCCCGAAGCCCGATGAAATCATCCCTTCAGGACATGCGGGATCGTATTAGGGCAATCGCATCTCTCTCGGGTGCCAAGGTATTAGAAGGAACACCGTACCCTGGTTGGAAACCAGACCTGCAGTCTAAAATACTAGCGCTTTCAAAAAAGATCTTTAAGGACTTGTTCAAACAAGAACCGAAGATAGAGGCAATCCATGCGGGACTTGAATGCGGTATCATTGGGGAAAAATTCCCAGGGATGGATATGATCTCCATCGGACCGACTCTGAAAAATCCACATTCGCCTGAAGAGCAGCTCCATATCAGTACTGTTGGTAAATTCTATAACTTTCTGCTTAAAATACTTGAGGCGGTCTAAGGGAAATCTGTGCCAGCACGCTATAGATTTTCAATAATAATTCCTGTATTACACGAATCATCCATAATCAATGCTCTACTTGCCTCGTTGCACCACCTCATTACGGAGGAGCCTTTTGAGGTCATTGTCGTTGATGGGAGCCCTACGCAAGACACCCTCCGCGCGATCTCTGATTCAACCATCAGGAAATATGCCTCTCCTCAGGGAAGGGGACGGCAGATGAACCTTGGTGCAGCACATGCTTTAGGAAAGATTCTAGTTTTTCTGCATGCTGACACCTTTCTTCCAGCAAATGCTTTAGACCTAATCCAAGACGCGCTTCAAGACAAACGTCTTGTCGGAGGAGCATTTACATTACAGATAGATTCGCAGAGATTTCTGCTTCGAATGATCGCAGTTTTTTCTACGCTTCGATCTCGAATGACCCGCGCCCCCTACGGTGATCAGGTAATCTTTGTACGGACATCCTATTTCAATTCCGTAGGAGGGTATCAGAATCTTTCGTTGATGGAGGATGTTGAACTGATGCGACGCATAAAAAAACAAAAAGGGCAGATTACCATTCTTCCAACCGCGGTTATCACCTCTGATCGTCGATGGAACCAAGAAGGGGTTTTATATACAGCACTGAGAGACACTCTTATTATTTTTTTATACTGGTGTGGGATGCCTGCAGAAAAACTTGCAAAATTCTACCCCTGGCAACAACCGTAGACAAAGATCAGTTCTGTATCCAAATGGATAAATATAGGAAGGGAATTTCAAGAAGAGCAACGAGCGAAGAGAATCATGTCTTCATACAACAACATACGCATTCCGTGTGCTCTCTGCATAACATAACAACACGGGTCAATGCATTAGATGCGCTACTGGTCATACATCTTCCTGTCTATGAATATTTGTGAAAAAAAGGAAACATCTAAGTCTCTATGAACGAAAATCGCGATCAAAAGGATAAACCAAAAGACTGGTGGAAACCAGTTTTTTTCATTATGATTATCGTAATACTTTTCATCGTCATGAATGGTATTGGTTTTGGAGAGAACATCAAGGATCTACAGGACTGGATCGCGTCCTTTGGCTTGTGGGGACCAATTGTTTTTTTTATTATCTACCTTGGAGCAGTGATCGCAACTATCCCTGGTACGATCTTTGGGTTCATCGCAGGTGCGTTGTTTGGGTCAGCAGTCGGAGTGATCCTCATCAGCATCTCCTCAACAGTGGGCGCAAGTATCACATTTCTTATTGCCCGTTATCTTGCACGTGACGCTGTGGCGCGATGGTTATCTAAAAACAAGACCATGCGAAAGCTTGACCAACTTACCGAGGAACAGGGGATAATCCTTGTTGGACTTACCAGATTGATCCCACTATTTCCATTTACTTTATTGAATTACGGGTTTGGATTGACGAAGGTCTCGTTTAAAACCTACGTGTTTTGGTCATGGCTCTGCATGCTTCCTGGAACAATTATCGTTGTTGTAGGTACCGATGCTCTCACGCAGGGGCTTACTCAAGGACGCGTTCCATGGGAACTACTCATTGTTCTTATCATTACCGTGTTTGTCCTTGGAGTTCTTACCTGGTATGCACGACGACATTTCAAAGAAAAAAAAGTGAAAATTACGAGAGAGACAATAAATGATATAGAAAAAAAGTTGTGAAGCCGTCATGTCTGTTAATACCGTGGAAACAAAGGGGATGTTGAATACAAAAAATTTCATAAAAAATGTCGTCTCAGATTATCTTAATAAATGTATTCTCTGTCACCGCTGCATGGATGCCTGCCCAGTGACCAAAGGTCAGTTTTCTATTCAGGAACTGAATCAAGCGATCCAAGGTGATCGACCGGTTCCATCTGTGATAAAGGAGTTTGTCTTCCACTGCACTCAGTGCGGTAAATGCGTTCCAGTCTGCCCAGTCAACATACGCAGAGACTACATGGTCCGTTCTCTTAAAGCTAAGCTTCGGTACCAGAGACCCTGGAGCTACAGACGGTATCTTCTAATCAAAGGACCAGATCTGAAAGGTATACAGAGATTTATCCAGAAGCTGTATATTGCATTTAAAAAAATAACAACGAAGGATCTTGCTTGCTTTATGGAAACAACACCATTGAAGAAGGCTGACGTGCTTTTCTACCCCGGCTGCTATATTTATTCAAAAAAAACGGTACGACAGACACTTCGATTGCTCGACCATCTTAGTTGTTCCTATAGTGTTCTTGGTGGGGTAACTGCTTGTTGCGGTCAACCACATCTTCTACAAGGAGAGTTTGATGAAGCGGATTATTGTCTGAAGTTATTACATGGGAAGATCAAAACAGTTTCGCCGAATATCGTCCTTACTTCATGCGCGGAATGCTTTGAAGCGGTGGAACAAATAAAAAAAATATTCAACGAAGATTTTGAAATCTTAAGTGTTGTACAATACCTTGTACGATATAAAGAAAAGTTACCAACCGGAAAAATACGGGGGAAACTAACGATACACGACTCTTGTCGATTCAAAAAGGAATCGCCTCAGGGTTTAGCAGCCCGAATAACAGCGCAGATGTTTGGAGAACTTGTAGAGCAAACAACTTCGGAAGAATCATCATGTTGCTTTCAATGGAACCATGGACAAGATCCTTTCAATGGATCACGTCGCAAAATCTATCTTACTGGGGTAAAGAAGAATGCACCAACCCTGGTCTGCAACTGCCTCACCTGCTATGAAGAATTAAAAAAAATCCATACAGATGTCGAGATCATAGACGTGTTGCAACTATTTGAGGAAGCAGTTGATGCTCTGCAATCAAGGAATGGGACACTATGACGAGAAACAAAGACTCCTGTATTCTTTTATTTGTAAAATATCCCCAGAAAGGGAAGGTTAAACTTCGGCTTTCTGCAGACCTTAGTGAAGAAATCGTACAAGAACTCTATCGATGCTTTGTCCATGATACGCTGACAACAGTAGATACAATTGATGCACAGCTCTTCATTTGTTTTTCCCCTTCAAATGCACGGGAAAAATTTCAAAAATGGCTTGGGCGCAACACACAGTTCCTCCCCCAAAAAGGACCAGACCTAGGAGAACGGATGAAAAATTGTTTTATCTCTGTATTTAAAAAAGGGTTTCGACAAGCTATTCTCATAGGAAGTGACAGCCCCGATCTCCCTGCAAATTTTCTTCAAGACGCGTTTGAAGAACTGCAAACCCATGAGATTATCCTTGGGCCTTCATCTGATGGTGGTTACTATCTCATCGGCTTTCGAGATACTAGTTTTGAACCATCAATCTTTGATGATATAGAGTGGGGTACTGTTTCTGTCCTTTCAGAAACCTTAAAGAAGATACAGGATACAACACATCCTTTTGGTCTTTTACCCGTCTGGAGCGACGTTGACACTATCTCAGATCTAAAAACACTCATCAAAAGAAATAGGGATACCTCCTTTCAAACCTCCCAGACGATAAAATACTTACAGGATAATAAGATACTAATACAGGAAAATGATGCCATCAACTCAAAAAAGTAAAACAGAGGCTTCATTCGTTATTGATAAAAGAACGCTGTTTGTATACTCAACTTATCTTGCGATTGGGAGCGTGTCATTATTTACCTCCTTGGTTGCTCTAAACACTACATACCAAGGCTGGATATGGAGCTATTCAGAAAGATATATAGTCAACTCTCTAACATTGGCATTTGTCTTGTTTCTCTCCGGTGCACTTCTTATAACCGCCTGTGTTAGACTTGTACAGAAAAGACAGTCTGCTCGCCTTTTGGGTTTTGTTGGCATCGGGCTTCTCATCGCGTATTCCTTGTTTGTCCTTCTCATAGACCGATACATCGCATATACTCTTATCTATGTGCTAATGTTACTTATACTGCTTGTTTTTGTTTTGGTAGGAACTGTACTTTTCTTTCGAAAAAAACGTCCTTAACCAACGATGAAAAACCTAGTGATTAGATTGTCATTTTCCTAAACACGAGAAATGCAAAAAATACTAGGATATCGAAGGCAATGACGGTTAATATAATCGCATCACGTTCTTCTTCCAGGGAGAGACCGTTATCGTTAAAGATATTGTCGCGTGAGACGGTTTGATACTCGGGGGATGGTTTATGCATTCCGACTTCATCCTTGATAAAAGTATTGCCAATGACCTGGTTTTGGTAGGATTCACGGATGTTCACACCAGTGTATCTGTTCAAAGAAAAGGTATTGTTGATAATACGATTATCATTTGAAAATTCATACAACCCAAACCCATTGACAGGATGATTTGAAACAATATTGCCGATAAGACGGTTATAAGATGCGTGGTTAAAATAAATCCCACACTGTCTATTATGAAAAATGGTGTTATTGACAATTAGATTGTCTCTTGCCTCATACCCAAGGTGAATCCCATAATAATTATTTGTAAGAATATTATCCGAAATCGTATTAGAATCTGAGTTTACATAGATACCTGCGTATGGGAATTTTTTCTCGCTATTGGTGATTGTAAAACCAGAAATTACAATATGATTTGCTGCAAGCGTTACGACAAATTTGTTTCCACTACCATTGATGATTGTTGTATTTTTATTTTCACCAGTAACATGAAGTGGTTTTTCTATAGTAAGATTCTCAAAGTAGGTACCATCGTAAACAAAAATGATACTTCCTCCAGCGGCTTGATTAATTGCATTATGAATGCTTGAATAGTTACCAGGTCCATCCCCGCCGACATAAAGGATTGATGAAGCAGTTTCTTGCTTACAGGCACCTTGGAAAAAAAAAGTGGAAAGAAAGAAAAAAAGAAGGATTATAATCCCAAGGAAATTTGTTTTTTTCATATGATGTGAGGGACTATAATAGAAGGGGGGACTAATAGTTTATGGAACACATAAGTTTTTAGAGCAGGATATGCTTTACTGAGATATTTAAAGGTGTCCCTATGACGAAAACAACCATTATCTTACATAGCGAATCTCTTGGGAGAGGAAACGATGAGCTGGGGAAAACTATGACTGGAGCATTTCTGCGTAAGCTCTGGGCATCAGCCAAGAAACCAGATACCATTATTTTTTATAACTCAGCGGTGCATCTGCTCACTAATCGATCACCTGTTCTTGATGCGTTAAGCGGCCTTTCCAAGTCAGGTGTTGATCTTGTGGCATGTCAAACCTGTATTGGTTTTTACGAAATTGAAAAGAAACTGACCATCGGCCGTATCGTAGATATGCAAGAGATTGTTTCAATCCTAACAAAATCAGAGAAAGTGATTACTCCTTAAAAAAGACATATTAGAAAGCAAAAGAAATAAGAAGGAGTGGCCCATCTGAGAACGGAAAAACGACTTATTGATTTACTATCATCCGCGGGTATGATCTAGTGGTTATGATAGTGGCTTCCCAAGCCACTTGCCCGGGTTCAAATCCCGGTATCCGCATTTAATATTCTCACAGGGATGGTTTTTTTGAATGACGATGGTTTAATGGAATAACTATGTATATTGTTGTTATTTTCTTTTTATTCATTTTTTCATGATTTATTTTTTATAAATATTGCCACCATGATCTAAAAATTATAAATGGCCCAAACCATAAAGCAAATGGGCTTACCCACTCTTCGCCAACATGAATCGAAACTTTAGGCCCCATAAAGCCCCATTTATAAACCTTCATAGAAATTACTGTTGTTTCACCCATTGGCAAATTTCCAATTCTTCCTTTACCATAAAGATACGGTGATCCTCCATGCCAATGATAAAAACCAATTGTCCATGGAATACCATAAAGATCTTTATCTGCAGTATTTTTAACTAATACATTTACAAACCTTCCGCCCCAATAATATACAATGTCTATATCCTCATCCCATAAAGTGTTTAATATTTTTTCTTCAGGTTCTTCTTGAATTGTATCAAATGTATTTGCATTAATGACAGGAGCTATTAGTATAAATATTGTTATTAGGTTGAATACAATAATTCTATTTTTCATATTTTTCCCAGCATAAATATTATGTTAGTATGTGACATGTATACAATTAACATATAATAAGTTTTTCATTAGAATCTAAAAAATTATGTTTTATTTTAAACGGATTATTATTTTATTTATTCTTATTTTGTATCAAAGAAAAAATAATTTTGGATATGATCTAGTGGTTATGATGGGTGTATTTATTCGCCGATTCTCGTCACTTTTCTCGTCGAGAATCTCCGCATTATTTTCCACAGACTCTATAAAAACCTTCTTTTTTATTTTTTTTATTTTGATTTATTATTCAATTATTAGTAATCTACTATTACTTTTATTTATTCCCATTCAATGTCGCCAAGAGCAAATCCTATAACATCAACATATAAATTTTCAACTGGAATTGTCAATCCTATAAATCGAGGTACATTAATATAACTTGGAGTTATATTAAAATAACTTTTATAGAGAGGATAAAGAGGTTTCTTAAATCCGATAATCTTTATATCAGAATAAGTTTCACCAGTCCATAGCTCTAATTGCCGAATTAATCCATTGCCTTTTACTTTAATTTCTTCCCCACAAACAAAAGCAGTTATTTTAGTAATAAATTCTTCATTATTACTAAATGGTTTTATTTCAGAATATTCGATAGATTCATTTTCAATCTTTTGGTTTATTTTACTATCTGATATACTAGAACCCAATGCTAGACATATTAATAAAATTCCAAATACTATAAATTTTTTCATATTATTACATCATGGTAAATCATGTTACCGTGTAACATGTATACATGGTTTCTATATATACTTTTCGAAGAAATTTATATTTTAAAATATATTTATTGGAATATCATTAATTGACAAATTGTTAATAATATAATAGGTTATTTGATTAATTTAATAATAGTTTTATCCATTTTTCTGGTCTAAAAAAAGTATTTCATTATTAATTATAAAATATGGAAAAATATAAAAATAAAGGTTTGATTTTTCTCCTGTTGATGCGGGTATGATCTAGTGGTTATGATGGATTCATTTATTCGCCGATTCTCGTCACTTTTCTCGTCGAGAATCTCCGCGTTATTTTCCACAGACTCTATAAAATCCCCTTCTTTTTTCTTTTTTTAATATAATACAAAAACGAGATTTGAACTCGGTTTTATTAGTAAAAAATGATGGTCTTCTATTTTAAAATAATTCATTTACCCCGTCTAAAAAAATTAGTTATCCCAACAATAATTAAGATTATGCCAAAAACTGTTGCATACCAATGCATCCACTCTTTATTAGCAATATAATCAATTATTGAAAAAATGATAATAATGATACCTATAATAATTGATATGAATGAAATTAATTTTGATGCTTTCATCTGAAAAATAGATAATATCGTTAATAGATAAAGTTTTGGCATCAACTAAAAACTTACTCATGACAAAATTTGAACTTTTTGCCATTTAAAAGGAACTGGGGTACTTTTTCAGAAAATATCATTTTTCCCCTGTCAATAAATCATGTTAATAATTAGCACGCCCGCATCGGGATTAATGGCTGAAAGTTAAATGCCTAACAATTAGAAACGAGATTTGAACACGATTTTACCGGTAAAAAAACAAGTTTTTTTCTATTAATTATAATTTTCTTTGTATAGATAAATATATTCAATTTTTCAGTAACTTTTTATAGACATAACCAATCTATAAAATCATGGCAAAAGATAAAGAATTAAATGATAAGGTAATTGCAAAAGAAAAAAGAGGTTTTTACATACATTTTATCATTTACATTATAGTGAATATCGGCATTTTTGCTCAGTGGTGGTATATAACTGGAGGAGAA
>Ga0209427_10004928_pt1 | contig 15349 bp, 19 predicted proteins | sample DeeMarSWOR136_30_FD_187465 | JGI IMG/M metagenome (GOLD analysis project Ga0209427, IMG submission 187465) | Marine sediment microbial communities from White Oak River estuary, North Carolina - WOR-1-36_30 (SPAdes) (version 2) | ecosystem: Environmental > Aquatic > Marine > Intertidal zone >...
CTTTTTTTCAGCAATAACAAATATGCCTCTCCCCTGTATTAGAGTACCATCCATGTCAAACATCACTAGTTTGAATTTTCTCATAATAATTTCCTTTATTTTTGTTTGCCTAATTAAAAATTTTTATAATAATCTTTTCACAAAAAGTCAAAATTAACTAATAATCCTATTCATTAAAATACTGAAAACATATTTCACCTTCATATGCCAGTTGTAACATTTGATTATAATGACTTTATATCCCTCCTTGGACACAAAATATCAAAAAATGAACTAATTAAGAGATTACCTATGATTGGAGCAGATCTTGATAAAGTCGAAAATGACGAGATTAGTATAGAGTTTTTTCCTGATAGACCTGACCTTGCTTCTGTAGAAGGTATTGCTCGGGCTTCTAGAGCATTTTTTGAATTTGAAACAGGACTTAAAAAATATGATTCAAAGAAATCAGATATCATAACATATGTTGATTCATCTGTTAAAAAAGTAAGACCATTTGTTGTAACAGCACTTGTTAAAAATGTAACAATGTCTGATGAATTAATTGCGTCTCTTATGGAATTACAAGAAAAACTACATGGAGGTATTGGTAGAAATAGAAAAAAAGTTGCTATTGGAGTTCATAATTATGAACCTGTAACTCCCCCATTTACCTACAAGGCAGTTGATCCCGATTCAATAGAATTTGTCCCTTTAAATAAGGTTGAATCTATGACGCTGAGTGAAATTCTTGAGCGACATGAAAAAGGTATTGATTATGCACATATATTAGAAGGATTTGATAAACATCCGTTGATAGTAGATGCAAATAACAATGTGCTTTCTTATCCACCGATAATTAATGGTAGCTTAACTGAGGTTACACCCTTTACAACAGATTTATTTATTGATGTTACTGGAACAGATAAAAAGGCAATTAATCATGTGATAAATATTGTTACAACTTCACTAGCAGAAAGAGGAGGACACATTTATACAACAACAGTAATTGATAATAGCAAATCATACATTTCACCAAATCTAAATCCTATAAAAAGAAAGCTTTCTATTGACTATGTAAATAAAATTCTTGGAACAAAATTAAATGGTAAGAACATTACTTTTTGTTTAAAAAAAATGGGATATAATGCTGAAGTAAATAAATCTGAAGTAAATATCGAGATACCTGCATGGAGAGCAGATATTTTGCATGATATAGATTTAGCTGAGGATGTAGCAGTTGGTTTTGGTTTTGACAAATTTGAAACTGAATTTCCTAAGGAATTAACATTTGGTAAAACCTTGTCAAGCTATAATTTGCATGAAGGTCTTAGAAACATTATGATAGGTCTAGGTTTCAATGAGGTTACAACTTTTACAATATCTAATGAGCAAGATGAGTTTACAAAGATGGGTCTTAATATTTCTGATAGAGTTGAAATTGAAAATCCAATAGGTGAAGAATATTCATGTTTACGTGTGGGTCTGATTCCTTCCTTACTTAAAATCTTGAGTGAGAATAGGCATCATCCTTTACCTCAGCAGATATTTGAACTTAGTGTTGTTGTTTATAAAAATTATAAAAATCAATATAATCTAGCATTTGTAAAAATTGATGCAAAAGCTAATTTTACAGAGTGTAAATCTTTGGTAGATGCTATCATGAGAGATTCAGGAACAAAATTTAGTATCATTAGTAATGAACATCCAGGTTTTGTGAAAGGAAGGTCTGCATCTATTTTGATTAAAAATAAGGAAATAGGAATTTTTGGTGAACTTCATCCAAAAACAATATCTAATTTTAAATTAGAGTATCCAATTATTTCATTTGAAGTAAACACTGATTTGCTCTATCAATAACTATTTTATATAGAATTTATTCAGGATTCTTTATGAGTTTGAACTGTAGCAAGTGTAATAGTCCAGCAATAACCTATATTAGATACAATGGGACTCATCTTTGTAAAAATCATTTTATTAATTATTTTGAAAGAAGGGTGAAAAAAGATATTAAAAAACAAGGTAAAACAGAGAATGGTGCTAAGATAGGTGTTGCATTATCTGGTGGTAAAGATAGTACGGTTGCTCTTCATATTATAAATGATATCTTCTCAAAAAGAGCAAATATTGATATTGTTGCTATAACTGTTGACGAAGGAATAAAAGACTATCGTCCAGAAAGTATAAAATGTGCGATTAAAAACTGTAGAAAACTTGCAGTTGTTCATCATACTGTATATTTTAGAAAGTTGGTTGGAAAATCATTAGATGAGATTGTACTGTTAAAAGATAATCTTGGAGAATGTGGCTATTGTGGTGTTTTTAGAAGATTGTGTTTAAACACAAAATCAAAAGAACTAGGTATAAATAAGCTTGTAACTGGTCATAATTTAGATGACATGTCTCAATCAATATTAATGAACTTTGTTAATGGTGATATTCAAAAACTTGCAAGGTTGGGACCACATAAAAAGGTTCAACCTGGTCTTGTGCCTAGGATGCTACCTCTTCGCACTATACCTGAAAAAGAGGTTACTTTATATGCAATTTTAAATAATATTGAATATTACGATGGGGAATGTCCTTATTCTACGCATGCTTTAAGAGGAGTTTTTCGAGATATTATTGATGATTTAGAATATTTTCATCCTGGAACAAGACATAGCATATTGAATAGTTATGATAATATAAAGGATATGCTTGTTGAGAAATACCCACCTATTAAATTAAATAAATGTAGTAAATGTGGTGAACCAACATCCCAAAAAATTTGTAAGGCATGCACTTTCAAGGATACTATTCTATAACTTAATAAAAAATTTTAATCAAATGTTACCTATCTATTAAAAATAAGTTAATTTTTTTTATAAATAATCATTATTGATTATAATAAATTATTTATATAAATTACATATTTTAAATATATTAGTTATAAATGGAATAGGGAACAAAAAGATGAAAGGGAAATTAAAAGAATATGCTAAATTAATTAGACTGCCATCTTCTCTTGGTATATCAATTATCGGTGTCATTGGAGCATTTAGTGTAAAAGGTGCAAATTTAGAAATTTTTACCTTAGTAATCCTCCTTCTAATGGGATTTATTGGAAACATATCTGGTTATGTTTTGAACGATTATATGGATAGTAATTTTGATAAACAATCAAAAGAATTAACTGAAAGACCTTTAGTAAAAGGCACCATATCTAATAAGGCTGCATTGGTAATTATAATTTCATGTTTAATTACAATTTTTTTACTACCTCTAATTTTTTTCAAAAATATTTTATTGATTTTTATTCTTATAATATCTGTTATCCTTGGAATATTTTATGACACATTTTGTAAAAAAATTGTATGTTCTGAGTTTTTTTTAGCAGGGGCAATGGCATCTTTCTGCCTATTTGGAGCTGTTGCAGTTTCAGGCGATATACGAAGTTTAAAAGAATTGGGTAGTTTAACTTGGATAATTATTACTATAATGTTTTTTTACGTTTTTATTATGGATACTTTTGAAGGAAATCTTAAAGACGTAGAAAGAGATCGAAAAGCTGGAGCTATAACACTTCCTGTTTTTTTAGGTGTAATAACTACTAAAACAATGAAAGTACCGCTTTGTTATAAAGTTCTACTAATACTCTTTAAAATCATCATAATAATTCTTATTTTTACACCGTTTATATTCTTGGATTATGGATTCTGGAATTGGCAGATTCTTATTCTTTTGCTATTAGCATTTGGTATGATATGGTCCATGATTAAAATATTTAATGAACGCACATTTAATAAAGAGATATTGTCACGTTTAGCGAGAAGACATGCAGTTCTGAGCTATTTTGCTTTTCCTTTTATGCTTGCAAGATTTATTGGTTTAGAATGGACAATTTTTTTAATTTTTTATCCAGTCATATGGCCACTACTCTTTAACTATATTATATACGGTAAATCTTTAACTCCAGCGGCTTATATTAAATAAAAGATATCTATTTTGAATAAATAAATTAATAGTTCTTTTATTACGATGAATCTGAAGACCAAAAACATTTTTATTCCGTCTAATACTCACAGATTTGTTGATGAATCGTTTAAAAATCAAATGCCAACCTCTTGATGCTCTTTTAGGTGGAGGAATCGAAAGTAAGACAATTACAGAAATATATGGAGAACCGGGCAGTGGAAAAACAAATTTTTGTTTACAAGCTTCGAGAGAATGTGCAATCGATGGCAAGATAGTTGCATACATAGTAAGTGATGGTTTATCTCTGGAAAGATTAAACCAATTATGCAAAGATTATGATTCTAAAAAATTATTTGAACAAATCTTATTTTTTAAGCCTTCATCTCTTAAACATCAAGAAGAAATGATAAATAATGCATTAAAAATTAAAAATCTAGGTTTATTAGTGTTGGATACCTTTAATTTCTTTTATAGGCTTACACTAGAAGACGATGAAAAATTTGCTGATCGTTCTTTAAATAGACAGTTGACAGATTTACAAATAAATGCAATGAAAAATAACATTTTTGTAATAATTACTGGACAGGTTTATTCAACTAAAAATGATGATGTAAAACCCTTTGCAGGTAAGGGAATTGAGCATATTGTAAAAACGATAATAAAATTCGAAAAAACTGGAGTTGGAAAAAGGCAGGCAACAATAATTAAACATCCATCTCAAACAATAGGCAAAAAAGCAGTTTTTAAAATAACTGCTAAGGGGTTGGAATGAAAAAAATCAATAAATGGTTAAATGAAAGTATCTATACAACTCCTTTATCACCTGCATGTAAAATGTGTAAAAGCGGTTCAAAGATGGTAATTCTTATTACAGGTCTTTGTTATGCAAAATGTTTTTATTGCCCTTTAAGTGTTAAAAAACTAGGAAAAGACAAAATCTTTGTAAATGAATGGGAACTTGAAAATGAGCAAGATACTGAAAAGTTGATACAAGAGGCAAAATATATTAAGGCTAATGGTGCGGGAATAACTGGTGGTGATCCATTAATTGTATGGAAAAGAACGAAAAAATATATTTTATTACTTAAGGATACATTTAGCTCTAATTTTCATATTCATTTATATACTTCTGGTCTAAAAAATGGTGAGCATATAAACGACCTTGAATCTGCAGGGTTAGATGAAATTAGATTTCATCCAGATCCTGAAAATTGGAATGAGATGTCTAAAAGTCCAATAATTTCTTCTATAAAAAATGCACTTAAAACAAATATTGATGTTGCAATAGAAATTCCTGTTGTTCCTAAAATGGATGATGAAATTCTATCATTGATTAGATGGGCAGATGAAATAGGAATCAAATGGATAAATCTTAATGAACTTGAATATTCTGAAACAAATGCAAAAATACTAAATGATAAAGGTTTTCGTGTTAAAGACGATATCTCAGCAGCTGTAAAAGGAAGCCAAGAATCAGCCTATAATATTATAAATAAAATCTCGAAAAAAGATTTTGACATAGGAGTTCATTACTGCTCGTCATCATTTAAGGATGCTACACAACTGAAAAATAGAATTAAACGAAGAGCAAAATCTATTGCAAGAGATATTGATATTATTACTAATGAAGGAACTCTTTTAAAAGGGGTGATTTATTCAGAAGATTATTCTCTAAATGATCTTTTTAATCTTTTAAAGAAAGAATTTAAAATTAAAGATAACCAATTATATGTAAATAAAGTTAAAAAAAGAATAGAGTTGAATATTTTATTTTTACAGAAAATTGCAGCAAATCTCAAGAAAAAAAATCTAAAATGCTTATTAATTGAGGAATATCCAACTGCTGATAGTCTTGAAGTTGAAAGAATCCCTCTTCCGCTTTGAATATATCTGAAAAAAGTTTTTATATGTGCCCCACATTCAAGGCTTTACATTTCCTTAAGAAGAAATATCTATGAAAGCTTAGAAAGGAGGCTAATAAATGGCAATATATGTGAGATTTCAGGCGCCAAAAGAGGTACAGGATTTAGCCTATGATCTTGTTGAGAGAGCTAGAGATAATGGTAAGATTAGCAAGGGTGCAAATGAAGCTACAAAACAAGTTGAGAGAGGACAAGCAAAGCTTGTTGTTATGGCAGAAGATGTTACACCTGAAGAAATTCTTGCCCACATGCCAATTTTGTGTGAAGAAAAAAACACACCATATACATATGTTCCAAGTAAACAAGAATTAGGTAGCTCTGCTGGCCTAAATGTTCCAACTGCTGCAGTAGCTATTATAAATCCTGGAAAAGAAAAGGCTGGTATTGAAAATATTGTAAAAAAGATTGAAACATTGAAAAAACAGGGTTAGAGTATGGTAGAAGGGACACCTTGCGAAGTAGTTGAAATAATCGACAGAACTGGTATGGCTGGAGAGGCTTCACAAGTTAAAGTAAGAGTATTAGACGGTATTGATAAAGGAAAAATTATCACTAGAAATGTAATGGGACCCGTTCAACTTGGGGACATTCTGATGCTTAGTGAAACTCAAAGAGAAGCAAAGAGACTTGGTGGTCCATAGGGATTTCATATTATGGTAGAAAGAAGAAGTTGTTCATTTTGTGGAAACCAAATTGAACCCGGTACGGGTAAGATGTACATTAAAAAAGATGGTACTGTTTATCATTTCTGTAAAAACAAGTGTCAGAAAAATATGCTAGATCTAAAACGGATTCCTAGAAGGGTTCAATGGAGTAAGTATTATACTAAAAAATAAAATATTATAATTTTTTTATTAATTTAATGAATCACCAGATAAATATTCAATTAGATAATTAGCTGAATAAGCATTTGGATATGCATGTTTTTATTTTCTTTTAAAATCAAGTTTCACTTCGGCTAAAATCTTTTGTTGATTTGTATATTTGGTTATATAATCTTTATATAACACTTAATCCATGCAATTAAAATAGGTTTAATATTTGGGAGGAACGATTTGATGGAAGATTTAAAAATTAAAACAGTCGAAATAGATAAACCTGAAGATATGAACTATATTCTAGGCCAGACCCATTTTATAAAAACTGTGGAAGATATTTTTGAGGCAATGGTAAATTCAGTTCCTAATGGTAAATTTGGAATTGCGTTTTGTGAAGCAAGTGGGGCATGCAAAATAAGAAGTGAAGGAAATGATGCTGAATTAAAAAAATTAGCTGAAAAAAACGCCTTAAATATTGGCGCTGGACATACATTTATCATATTTATGAAGTATTGTTTTCCGTTAAATGTTTTAAATCAAATTAAAGCTATTCCTGAGGTTTGTTCAATATTTTGTGCTACAGCAAATCCAACAAAAGTACTTATTGCTGAATCTACTTTTAGTAAAGAAAAAGGCAGAGGAATTCTTGGAGTAATTGATGGCTTTTGTCCAAAAGGAATTGAAAACAAAGAAGATATTACTTGGAGAAAGAAATTTCTTAGAGATATTGGTTATAAACTTTAAAATCCATATTTTCCAACAAGTGGTACAAAAGCGCAACCACCTAAGTTCTTCGAATGTATTTTACCTTTTATTTTTTCAATTAATTCTAATTGACAAATTATTCTTCCAACTGGTATCATTAATTTTCCATTATCTTTTAGTTGTTCAATTAATGGTTGTGGTACATCTGGTGCCGCACAGGTAACATATATCCTATCATATGGAGCATATTTTTGTAAACCTTCTGAACCATCACCTATTTCTACTGTTACATTTTTAATTCGTGTTTTTTCTAGATTTTTTTTTGCATTTTCAACAAGTGAAGAGTATCTTTCAATCGTATAGACATGACCTTTATTGCCGACGAGTTTTGATACAATTGCCGCATGATACCCTGAACCTGCTCCAATTTCCAATATTTTTTGTCCTTTTTTTATATCTAGTCCTTCAACCATAATTGCAACCATGTGTGGTGCAGAAATGGTTTGCCCATGTCCTATTTCGAGAGGTGAATCAATATATGCATAATGTTTAATATTATCAGGTACAAACTCTTCTCTTTTTACTTCTAAAAAAGCTTTCTCAACTTCTTTACTTTTAATACGTCCTTCTAGAATTAATTGTCTAACAAGATTAGTTCTTTTTTCTTCATAATCCATATATAAAGTTAAAAAAGATTATCAGTATATAAGGGTGTTTAATTATATAGGATAGTTATATTTTTTATATATTGATTATGTTCTACTTCTTGAATTTATGACAAAAAAAGCAGTAATAGCTCTAGGTGGAAATGCATTAATAAAGGAGGGACAGGAGGGAACAATTTACGAGCAGTTTGAAAATACTCGAAATATTTCAAAATCTATTGTAAAAATCATAAAAGAAGGATGGGATGTTGTAATTACACATGGTAATGGTCCACAAGTAGGTGCTATTCTTCTTCAAAACGATTTAGCAAAAGATGTTACTCCACCAATGCCTCTTGGAATCTGTGTTGCTGAAAGTGAAGGTTTTATTGGATATATGATTCAACAGTGCATATCTAATGCTTTAAAAAAAGCAAATATAAATAGATCTGTTGTAACATTGATTACTCAGGTTTTAGTTGATGAAAATGATTCTTCTTTTAAAAATCCCACAAAACCAATTGGTCCTTATTATTCAGATGAAGAAGTTGAAGAAATAAAACAAGAAGGTTTTCAAGTAAAAAAAGATGCTGATGGATGGCGAATAGTTGTACCTTCACCTGATCCAAAATCTATTGTTGAAGGAGAAATAATCAATAAGATGCTTGATGACGATATAATCGTTATAGCATCTGGTGGAGGAGGAATGCCTGTTATTGAAAAAGTAGGATGGGGTCTTGATGGTCTTGAAGCAGTAATTGATAAAGATTTAGCATCCGAACGCCTTGCTGAAGCAATAAATGCAGAATTGTTACTTATTTTAACAAATGTTGAAAAAGTTTATATTAACTATAAAACTGTAAATGAAAGACAATTGGATAATGTTAAACTTGAAGATTTGAAGAAATATTACAAAGAAGGTTATTTCCCATCAGGAAGTATGGGCCCAAAAATATTAGCAGCTATCAGATTTATTGAATCTGGTGGTAAAAAGGTAATTATTTCTGATGTTGAAAAAGGATGGGAAGCATTTATTGGTGAGACTGGTACGCATATAACAAAATAACTAACAGTTGTTTTTATAAAACAATTATTCATTTCGATTTTTTAATAATGGATACATCTCAAATTGAAAAACAAATTAAAGATATAGAAGATGAAATCTTCAATACTCAAAAAAATAAGGCTACAGAACACCATATAGGAAAACTAAAGGCTAAACTTGCAAAGCTCAGAGCAGAAGTTGACAAAAGAAAAAGTACTGCTGTTAAGGGAAAGGGTTTTGCTATTAAGAAAGCAGGAGATTCAACTATTGGTCTTATTGGTTTTCCAAGTATTGGAAAAAGCACTCTTATGAATCAGCTTACAGATGCTAAGAGTCGTGTTGGGTCCTATGATTTTACAACAATCAATGTTATTCCTGGAATAATGAATTACAATGGTGCAAATATTCAGATTTTAGATTTCCCAGGTCTTATTTCAGGTGCTTCTGAGGGTAAGGGTCGTGGGAGAGAAATACTATCTGCTATTAGAAATGTTGATTTGGTTCTTTTTATGATTGATGCGCAGCATCATAATCATCTTGATCTTATGACCTTTGAGCTTTATAAAGCAGGTCTTCGTTTAAATCAAAAAAAACCGGATGTTGTTATAAAAAAAACTGGCCAGGGAGGAATAAATGTAACTATAGCAACTAAACTTAGCTTCCTTAATGAAGGTCTGATAAAATCAATTGCATCAGAGTATGTTATTAATGCAGATGTTATCATTCGAGATGATATAACTGAAGATCAACTGATAGATGTTTTTATGGAAAATAAAGTTTATGTACCTGCGATTGTGATTATTAATAAGATAGATTTGGTATCAAAAGAGGAGCTTTTAAAACAAACTAAAAGAATTAAGGAAAGGTCTTGGAATATAATTGAGATATCAGCATTAAAAGGATCGGGACTTAATAAACTAAGAGAAATAATTTTTTCTGAGCTTAAGTTAATTCGAATTTATATGAAACCTGTTGGCAAACAGGTTGATTTTGAGGAGCCCTTAATTCTAAAAGAAGGAAATACAGTTAATGATGCATGTGAAAAGCTTCATAGGCAATTTAAAAATAGATTTCGATATGCAACGGTAACTGGTCCTTCTGCAAAGCATGATGCTCAAAAGGTAGGTCTTGATCATAAATTAAAGGATAAAGATATCTTGACTATTGTTACATTTCGTTAATTTTTTAAAAGTATCTTTGCATTTTTTACCATATGTTTTTCATTTAATTGATATTTTTCAAGCAGGTCACATGGAGCTCCGCTTTCACAAAATGTATCTTTTATACCCATTCTCAAAAACTTTGTAGATAGGTTTTTTTCTGCAAGAATCTCTGCAACTGCTGCACCAAGCCCTCCAATTATCGAATGCTCTTCTGCAGTAATTATCACTTTGGTTTCCTTTGCACATTTTATTATTAAATTTTCATCTATTGGTTTTATTGTATGCATATCTATTACACGAGCATTTATTCCTTGTTTTGATAATGTCTTTTGAGCCTCAAGTGCCGGCTCCACCATTGTTCCACAGGCAATAAATGAAATATCTGAACCGTCTTCAACAACTATTCCTTTGCCAATCTTTATATCCTCAATTTCTTTTTTTTCATATATCAATGGTGCATCTGCCCTTCCGACCCTTGCATACATAGGTCCATGGTTTTCTGCCATAAGATGAACTATCTTGCCAGTTTGTGTGGCATCGCTTGGTGCAATAACTGACATGCAAGGTAGAACCCTCATAAGCGCGATATCCTCTATCATTTGGTGGCTTACACCGTCTTTTCCAACGCTTATTCCCCCATGGGTTGCAAAAATCTTTACATTTGCATTTGAATAGGCAATGTCCATACGTATTTGATCATATACTCTACCTGTTGCAAAAACGGCAAAAGTACTAACAAATGGCAGTTTCCCACATGATGCAAGGCCTGCTGCTGTTGTTATCATATTTGCCTCAGCAATGCCCATCTCAAAAAAACGATTTGGAAATTTCTTTGCAAACATTATAGTTTTTGTAGATTTTGAAAGGTCTGCATCTAGCACAACAAGGTTTTTATATTTTGCACCAAGCTCGATTAATGCTTCACCGTAAGCATTTCTTGGATTGACCATTACTTTTTCGCTCAAAGAAAGGCCTCCAATCTTTTTTCTGCAAGTGTTAGTTCTTCTATTGCAATGTTTCTTTCTATTTCATTTGGTGGTACACCATGAAAATCGACATTATTCTCCATGAATGACACACCTTTGCCCTTTGTTGTATTTAGAATTATCATCGTGGGTTGCCTTTTATGTTCATTTGCTTCTTTAAGTGCATTTAGTATTTTTTCTATGTTATGGCCATCTATTTCAATTGTATTCCATCCAAAAGAACTCCACCTATCTCTTACTGATTCTAATTTTAAAACATCCTCAGTGTACCCATCTATCTGTAAAAAATTTCTATCAATCATAGCTGTTAGATTATCAAGTTTATAATGTGCTGCAACTGCTGCTGCCTCCCAAACCTGTCCCTCACCTGTTTCCCCATCTCCAAGCATTGCATAAACATTGTAATTTTTATTATCAAGTTTGCCTGCTATTGCCACTCCATTGGCAAATGAAAGACCATGGCCAAGAGAACCAGTAGATGCTTCTACCCCTGGGATATAAGTACAAACAGGATGTCCCTGAAGCATACAGTTAATCATTCTAAGTTTTTTAAGTTCTTCAATAGGAAAATAACCTCTTTCTGCAAGGACTGCATAAAGAGCTGGTGCAGCATGACCCTTACTTAAAATAAAACGATCCCTATTTGGATCATTTGGTTTTTTTGGATTGTGTTTCATATGAACAAAATACAATGCGACAAGTGCATCAACGGCGGATAAAGATCCTCCAGGATGACCAGATTTTGCTCTATAAAGCATTTCGATAATATGCTTTCTTATTTTAACTGCTATTAAATTAAGTTTAGTAATATCTTTGGCATCATAGCCTGTCATCGTCTTACTCCCCACAAGTGAGAAACAATGAATAGATTGCCCCAAATACTTTAAACGTGTAAATACTTTTTGTAAATTTCCAATTTATTCATTTTTTAATATTTCTTGATAAATTATAAAGATCCTGATAAATCTCAGATTTTATATCTCTTATTATTGGACGATTTGCTCTGGCAAATTCAAGCTGTTTTAAATCAATTTCACATGTAATAATGCTTTCTTTGTAATAGGGTGCTTTAGCAATTAATTTTGCTAATGGGTCATATACTTGAGAACCACCCCAAAAAACAAGATTTTCTTGAGTTCCAACTAAATTGACATAAATCATAAATATTGTGTTTTCTACAGCTCTTGCAGGTATAAGTGTTTCAAAATATTTTCTTGTAACAGAAGGAGTCGCCGATATACAAATAATTATATCTGCACCCATCAGTGTATATGCTCTACAAAGCTCTGGAAAGTATAAATCGTAACATACAATTAAACCAATTTTACCAAATTTTGTTTCAGAAATCCTTAGCTCTTCTCCCTCATCAAAAAATATTTTTTCCTCAAATGGTCCAATTGTTGGTAAAAACCATTTGTTGTATGTATCTACTTTTCCATTTGGATGAATAAGAATGGATGCATTATGGATTAACCCCTTTATTGTATTGTGTTTTAGAGGCATTCCAAAAACAATATAGCATTTTTTTTTCTGTGCGATTTTTTTCATATGATTAATTAACGGTCCATTTACTGTTTCTGCAATATCTCGAAGTTCATCCTTAACATGGTATCCACATATTGTTAGTTCTCCAAAAATATAAAAGTCTGCTTTTGTTTTTTCGATGTATTTTTCCATTATTTCTAGATTTGCTTTTTTATTTGCTATCTTTGGCCTCATCGTTACCAATGCAACTTTCATTTAAAAACCCGAAATTAGATATCTTATATATTCTTATAATTATGTTGATAAAAAATTATCAATTTATTTAACGTTTCAACATAATATTTATGGAACGAAAATCCATTTGGTCACTTGCAGTTCTTCCTTTTTCATCATAAGCTATTACTTTTATTGGATGTTTTCTAATAGACCGCTTATTTATTCTCCATTGGTATGGTTTCTCATTATCTATAAACTTTAGTTTGTTATTATAGTAAAATTCAACTTTTTCTATAGGAGAATCCCCTGGCTTTACCTCTGTACATACTAGTACATCGTCTATTACTATTGTTTTATGATGCTTCAATACTTTCAAAGTTCTGTCTTCAAAATATAATCTTCCACGTTTAGGTGATCCAATTCTAATTCTTGGATAAGAAATCTCTGTTTTATCCGCTAAATGAGATAATGATCCAACTATGAGTTTTGTAACATTTACAAAATAACTAAAATTAATATGCTCAATAGAATCATCTGGACTATGAAAGTAATCTCGATTCCATTCTGATTCCCAAAAGGCAACAGTTTCATATCCATATAAAACAAAATCATGATAGTCACTACCCTCACGAGGTCCTCCGGGCTCAATTATTCTTCCAGTATTAATATTGAAACTGTTCCAACGATTTTACACTTATACAATGCAACCAAAACCTCTGATTCAGGATTATCTATACGGTCTTCAATCACTGATGGTGAACTAACAGTAGCAGTATACGCTTGCTCTGTATAAGCTGTCTTATAGGGTTCAAATGCTTCCGAAAGCACCGCCGTTATTGCTGCTGATTCACCGGTAACAGCGTGTCTAATAATAATATCTTCAAAAGTTCTGCTCACCATCTGATCATCTAAAAATACGAACATAGGCAAATATATCTTTTTACATGCTAACTTAATTTTTTAACTAAGGCAGATACTATCATAACCACTAGATCATATCCGCGTCAACAGGAGAAAACACTATTTTTTATATAGGTACGATATAAAAAAACGCTAGAGCGAATAAAAAAAGAGAGATAGAACCAGGTTTAAATTCCGTGGTGTAGGAGCCTGGCGAGCAACGATAGACGTTTCATTGCTTGGGATGGCGATCAAAGAACTCCCACATCAAATCAGTTGCAGATAGCTCATGTGGCGGAGAAAAAAACCATTCATGAATTCCATTAACATAGGTAACTACTACAACCTCAGAATCCTGACTACCATTGGTATATGTCCGTGTTATCATACGTCCACTTACAGTTTTAGTTATAATAGGAATAGGATCACACTTATTATGTTCAACCCAGAATGCAACTGAGTCATTAACAGATAATAGATAATTCCACATTTCAAATAATCCTAGTTTTAGAAAATTTACCCACCCTCCTTCATAGGGTACCGCGTGATCATGCATACCATGGAAAACAATAACTGGTAAAGGAGTAGCAGGTTCTGGAATGATATATGGGTCTAGAGACTCATCAGGTTTTGGAGAATACTCTATTCCGCCAATAGATCCAGCGACAGGAGCAATAGCGGCAATAGTATCTGAGAGTTCTGCCCCTAGACGATAGGTCATCAATGCTCCACCAGATACACCAGTGATAAAGATTCGAGAAGAATCAATAGTAAGAGTCGTTTCAAGATGGTGAAGTAACGTGCTAATAAACTCTACATCATCAATATTGTTTGTTTCCCAACAATTCCACATTCTCGATACCGTAGCAATAGTATAAAAGTCTAAGAGGGGAGCTGGACGTTTTAACAAATAACGAGATCGCTGGTAATATTATTTATGACCATGATTACTATTCACTTTCCTTTTATACACTTTCAGACAACAATATTGTTCATCACAACAATTTCTCCAACAATATTGAATGGTCTATAAGGATTGTAGTTGCTAATAATAATCTGGTTGAATCCAACAGAGTAGCTGGATCCTCAGGAGGATCATGGGGATATGGATATGGAATCCTTCTTGAATACGGATTTAAGAATACAATAAGATGCAATAATATTATGAACAACCGGTGTAATGCAATGGTAAACAATTCCTTTAGAAATCAGTGGAATAACAATTATTGGGATGATTATCTAGGATTTGGACCAAAAGTAATCCCTGGAAAAATACATATTCCACAGATTCCTTCTTTGACTATACCTTGGTTTAATTTTGATTGGCATCCAGCAAAAGAACCCTTTGATATCCAATAGTTTTAAAAAATAAAAGGTTATTTCTCTTTTTCTTCCTATCTTCATATTTTTTAACATATTTTTTTATTACGGTAGAGAAGATTGCAAATTTTCTGTTTCCGATTCCACTACGTACCATCTAGTAGAGTTGGATTAATTTTATTTATTTGTAATTTTTGGAAAAATATTTT
>Ga0209427_10004934_pt1 | contig 15343 bp, 12 predicted proteins | sample DeeMarSWOR136_30_FD_187465 | JGI IMG/M metagenome (GOLD analysis project Ga0209427, IMG submission 187465) | Marine sediment microbial communities from White Oak River estuary, North Carolina - WOR-1-36_30 (SPAdes) (version 2) | ecosystem: Environmental > Aquatic > Marine > Intertidal zone >...
GAACACGCAGTCATAAAAACGCTTGTAATGGAGGACGACAAGGGCAATCCACTTTTGGTACTCATGCATGGGGACAAACAGGTGTCCACCAAAACTCTCGCGCGGACCCTTGGCGTCAAGAAAGTCACGCCATGTGCCCCTGAGGAGGCTCACAAGCATACGGGATATTTTGTGGGTGGAATTTCTCCTTTTGGGACAAAAAAGCCTCTCAGGGTCTTCGTTGAGGCCTCAATTATGGATCTTCCAAAGATTTATATCAACGCGGGAAGAAAGGGACTCCTTGCTAAAATGACGCCAGCAAATCTTGCCAGGATTCTAAATCCCACCGTTATTAATGTTGCCATATGAACTGGGGGACGCTCCAGCGCCCCCCTTTTTATCAACGAATATACTTGACCTTCTTTTCCAGCTCTTTCCTACCCATCTGCTGGGCTTCACCAGCGGGTTTTCCAAGGCATATAACCGCCAGAGGCGCCTTTTCTGCACTAATGTCCAGGACTTCTCTCAAAGGCTTCTTATCAAAAAAGGTAAACCAGAGGCTGCCAAGACCCAGGGCATGGGCCGCCAGATGCATGTTCTGTATGGCCGCAGCACAGGCTTGTTGATAACCTATGCTGCCCTCTTCCTGGAACTGATCCACACCGCTCCCCTTGGGATCCCCGACCACCACGATCATGACCGGGACAGATTTCAAGAAGTCCACCTTGTATTTTTCCAGCCATCCCCAACCGCTCGCTTCAATGGCCCATTTCCTGCACCTTTCAGCCTCTGCAATAATCTTTTCCTTCACTTCATCATTGGTTACCACGATGAATTGCCAAGGTTGGCTGTTGAGGGGAGAAGGCGCCCATATACCCGCTTCCAAAATCTTTTCAATGCTCTCCTCGCTGACAGGATCAGGTGAAAAGTTCCGACAGCTCCTCCTCTCCTTAATCGCAGTAAAGACATCCATGGCCCTACTCCTTTCTTCAAAATGTGATTTAACCTCTCGGAACTTACCCCACTTCTTTTGAAAGTTCAAATATAAACCCGAAAAGGCCGGTTTTCATAAATATCCCGTCCGTTTCCACTCAAGATACTGGTGACGAGGTTCTTCCTCTTGCAATATGTACGTTTAGGCCCTAGACAGTCAAAAGATAAAAATGCGAACACCTGCCATGAAAATAGAGTATTTCCATATACTTATTTGCAGAGACTAAAAGAACGAGAAGATGAGGCTCCATATTGTATACTATTCTTTTAGGATATTAGATATTGACTTTTTCCGTCATAATCTGTAAAGGGTATCTGAAATAATCCCCACAAATAGAGACGCGGTCTTTCAAGTTACAGATTCGTTAACTTTAAGAGGAGGAGAAAGGAGGTGTGAAGCACATAACCATTCGTTGCACATTGGCAATCCTGTAAACCAACCACATAATATCATAAACCTTTCTTGACCAACTTAAGGAGGTGATAAGCGGGTATTCATACTATTTACTCTTTAATCACTTACCTTCTGCATTGGGCACTTTTTTGATCCAACCCATACATAAAAATCGTCAATGCAGGCTTTGGGCCGTTCCATGTCGGACAGATTTGGCCTGGAGTTGAACTGGCCATTCATGTCGTCTTGGTTTAGGCTCAAATTTTAGGAGGAAAGTTATGAATTCATTATGGGTATTATTATGGTGGGTAGTTATTGTTGTTATCGGCTACTGGGTATATGCTCGACATGTTGCCAAAAATGTTTTTGGAGTGGACCCGAACAGGGCAACACCTGCCAAGATGTATATGGACGGCGTTGACTTCATGCCGGCAAACAAGAATGTGCTATTTGGGTTTCAGCTTAACTCCATAGCAGGTGCTGCGCCAATCATAGGCCCCATAGTGGCCCTTCAATGGGGTTGGGTCCCTGCTCTGTTGTGGCTTGGACTGGGGGTCTTCTTCATCGGATGGTTACACGACTTTTCGAGCGCCATGGTGTCCGTTCGGAGCGACGGAGAGACCTTTGGGGCTATTAGCTACAAACTGATATCACCCCGGGCGAGAAAGATACTCCTCACTTTCGTCTATTTTTATCTGCTCCTCATTGCCTGCGCCTTCGGCCATGTGATCACAAAAGGTGTAAGCGGAAATGCGGTACTTCCCTTTCCCTTGCTCGTGGTCATCGCGGTGGCCTTTTTGGTGGGACATATGATCTATAAGGCGAAGGTGAATATTATTGGAACGACCGTCATCGCCATCGTGTTGATCTTTGTCGCTATTGGCTTAGGGAACGTCTGGCAGATCCCGCTTTCCTACAATCTTGTACTCCTCTGCGTCCTCATATTCGGCTATGTGAGCTCTATTCTGCCCGTATGGCGTTTTATCCAACCTTACAACTATGCCTCGGTCTACGTGGTTTATTTTGGGATTATAGCAGGCGTTATAGGCATACTCATCGGGCATAAGCCCATGACACTTCCTGCTTTTACCAGCTGGAGCATCGGTATAGGACCGCTTTGGCCGCTCCTTTTTGTGACCATCGCCTGTGGGTCCATTTCAGGATGGCACAGCCTGGTAAACAGTACCGCCACCTCCAGGCAGCTCGAAACCGAGCTAGATGCGAGGCCTGTATCAGGCGGCGCCATGTTTGCAGAGTTCACCATCTCCATCATAGCGGTGATCGTATGCGCCACGGCATTTTCCGACAAGGCAGCTTATATCGCAAAGGTAGGAAATCCTGTGGGGATCTTTGTGGGGGGTCTTGGTGGTGCCATCACCTCCCTTGGACTTCCCGAAAGCTATGCCAAGGCCCTGGCAGGTATGATGATCATTATACTTGCTTTGACCATTATAAACCTGGTGTTCCGCTTTATGAAGGTGGCAACGGCTGAGCTTTTGGGAGATGCCATAGGCATTGCCAAAAACCCTCATGTGGCAACCATTGTGGCCCTTATTATCACTGCCATACTGATCAAGACAGGGACCTGGCTTTACATATGGGTACTTTTTGGCGGCGCCAATCAGCTCATGGCAGGCTTTGCGCTTCTCCTTGTAACCTTATTTCTTGTGCAGAAGGCCAAGAGCTACAAATACGCCATCTACCCCATGTTCTTTATGTACATCACCACGGTGTGCGCGCTGTTCTATACATCCGTTTTCAAGATGATTCCTGCGGCAATGGCAGGAAAGAAGGTATTCGGGAACCTCTTCGCCGCCGCAGTCGCCATTCTGCTCATTATCTGTGCCTTGATTCTGGCCTACGACGGCTGGAAGGCCTTCAAGAAATATAAGGCCGGTGCTGCGGCAGAACCGGCTGAAGCGGAAAAGGCCCCCGCCTAATCGACGGGACCTGAGAACACAAAAAAGGGGATATATTTGCCCGGGAAGGCGTTGACACCCGGGGGGTGTATCCCCATATTCATTTTTTTTGGAGCGTTGGAGTATTGGGGTAATGGAGTGCTGGGTACTAAAAGTGGGAAAAATCTACCTTTTTTCTTAGCCCAATACTCCAACATTCCACTACTCCATTACTCCAATTGCCACGCAGGGCGTGGCTGAGTTGGAATGCTTTCTTCTTGGATAAAGAATATTAAGGACTATCTTTTAGGCTTTTTCCTTTACGGCCATCTAAGCTATCTGTACTCAGAAAAACGTTGCTTGGACACCATGTTCATGTTAGGTTTGTTCGGGAATTATATCGGATTTCCTTCCCTCTTTAACTATTATCACCTCAGGCTCCTCCCTTACTATGTAAGGCAGCTTAAGCCCTGGAAAAGAAGGGTCTTGAGAGAGAGGGATTTCTTTGACCAGGTTTATGATTAAAACTCAGGGGCGCCGCCCAGCCGAGAGGCAGAGATTCACGGCCCCTGTAATCTAATCCGGTCAGGTGTTCCAGGATTTGAATGACATACTATTAACTCTTTGAAAAAAGGTTTGATTATGGAAGAAAAAGAGAAAAAGGAAAAGAAAAAATCTGGCGGAGTCATAGGGTTTTTTAGGGATTTCACTTACGGCATGGCAACCCACGGCATGGCCAGACATGCCCTGAAAACACGCTCCAGCATGGAGCACCTCTTTATCCTCATCACCATGGGAGACATGCTTGGCATTCCCATACTTCCGCCTTACTATTCCCTCCGTCTTCTCCCCCATGTGGTGCCTCAGATCACCACATGGAAACGCAGAATGTTGAGAGAAAAGGATTTTGTGGACAGTTTGTACTAAGCGTAGGCTTTAGCTGGATAAAAGTCGAGTTAGCCGTTTTCTTAAGGCTCATGCCACTCTAAAAGGAGGGTTTATGTCTCTCACAGACGTTTTTGAAAAATATCCTAACAGACGGTACATCATGTACGGCGGGAAGGGAGGCCTTGGAAAAACCACCTTTTCGGCGGCCACGGCCTTTTACCTGGCAAAGAAGGGGAAAAAGGTGCTCGTCTTCTCCGTGGACCCCCAGGCCTCACTAAGCGATATCTTTGAACGGGATATTTTTGGCCAGGGCAACATCGAGATAATGCCGAACCTCTTTGCCCGAGAAGTGGATGCAGATAGCAGAATTCAGGATTATCAGGAAGAGATTCGGCAGAAGATTATCTCCATGTACGGGATGAAAAAGATCCCTGAGGAGATTGAGAGCTATATAAAGGCCTCTTCAGCTGAGCCCGCCATGGAAGAAAGCGCCATCTTCGATGCGGTTGTAGACATCGTCGTGAAAGGGGATTTTGACTATTACATCTATGACCTTGTGCCCCTTGGCCACGCCCTTTATTATCTGAGCATGGCTGCTGTCTATGACGCCTGGCTGGACAAGATAACGAGTCTGAGAGAGCAGATGCGCGAGTACGATAGGGCCATTGCCACAATGAAACGGGAGCAAGAAACAGAAGAGGACGAGATATATAATGAATTGATGTATATTAAGAATCGCATAGGGGCCTCTTCCAAGATCATGACGGACACGAATAAGACCGCCTTTTTCTTTGTGCTGACTCCCGAAGAAATGACCGTTGTGGATACGGAAAAGGCGGCAAAACTTTTTGCCAAGTATAACGTGCCCCTCGCAGGATATGTGGTTAACCGTGTCATTGATAGGGATCTATTAAAAGAGAATATCCCCGCGTATTTGAAAAACAGGATCGAAATGCAGGCGGGAGCACTCGAGTTGATCGATAACACATTTGGCGCTTCCGTTCTATCAAGGGTCCCGGAGTTTGATTCCGAGATAAAGGGCCTTGACACGATTCGAGAACTTGCAGAAGAGATGTTTGAGGAGAAATTGTCATGAAAAACACTATGGCAGATTTTTTTGTGGACCACCCAGAAATGCGCTACATCTATTTTGGGGGTAAGGGAGGCGTTGGCAAGACCGTCGTGGCGGCGGCCGTGGCGCACTGGATGGCAAAGCAAGGGAAAAAGACACTCCTTGCCTCTACAAATCCCGTTCACAGCCTCTCCAATCTCTTTCAAATGGACGTCTTTGGAAGACCCGTGTTGATACCAGGGACCGACAACCTCCATGTCCAAGAGATAGATACCAAGGATACGATAGATAAATCAAAGAAGGAGATTCGGGAGAAAATAGGCTGGTTTCTCAAATTTGCCGATATCCCCGCCAAGGCGGAGGACTTCATCGAGTCTGCCACCATGAATCCAGCCTTCGAAGAATCTGCCATGTTCGAGAATATGATTAATATCATATTCGAAGACGCCTTTGAGTTTTATGTGTTTGACACGGCGCCCACAGCAAATGCGAGGAGGTTGCTTGGGATGTCTAAGGTCTACACCCTCTGGGTGGACAAAATGATGAAGAGCCGGGAGGAGGCCAAGAGCATGAGATTGAGCCTCTCTTTTCGGAAAAAAAAGGTCGAGGAGGAAGAAGACCCTCTCCTTGACTATCTTGTCACTTTTCGCGACCGAATCGATCACATGAGAACCCTCCTAACCGATGAACAGAAGAGCGCCTTCTTTTTCGTCACCCTCCTTGAATCCCTTCCCATTGCTGTGATTCGACGTTTTATAGGCTGGTTCGAGGATTTCGGAATACCGATCGGTGGGGTGATTATCAACCAAGCCATTGACAAGTCTCAGGTGGACGAGAATACGGCAGAATTCATAAAAAATCGGGTAAAGATGCAGGACCGTTACAGGGAGGAGGCAAACACGATTTTTAAGGATATACGGGGTGAGATCCCCCTCTTTGAAAAAGAGGTAAGAGGAGCAGAAATGGTCGCCCGGCTCAGTGAAGCCCTTTTCCCAAACAGCTAAAACCCACACCAAACGGACTTATTTGCCGCCCTGGATGCGTTCGTCAATCAGGGCCTCTAATTCCTTCGGATCCCATCCCACGTAAGTGTTCTGCTTATCCACGATAAAGGCTGGAAACCGAAAGACCCTATATCGTATTTGTTTCCAGAACCCGATGGGAGACTGTGCATCAATCACACGGATCTTGATCCGATGTCTGTATAGAGAAGCGATCTCCTTGATCCACTCTGAGAGGTAGCTCGTGGCCAGCTTCCAGTCATCAGGATATTCCTCACTAATAGCATTTCGATATTCGTTTTTTATACCCACGGACCCGAGGATGAAACCGCATCCGCGACAACTCATTTCAACACCAGAGATCGTGGGGGCGACCACTTCAAGAAGTATGGGGTTCATCGATAACTTTTCCTATCTAGGCTTAATGAGATTGGCCATTCTAATACCGTTATAATATAACGCTTGGCCCCTGCTTTGCAAGCTGCACCTGCTAAATCCTCAGCCAAATTCAGAACGGTGATGCCGCTTTTACAATCATTCCCTGCCGTTCTAAGCCATTATTCCAACATTCCACTCTTCCAGCATTCCGATTAAGGCGAAGCCTCTATATTCCTCGATACTGACTGAATGCTTCCACTTCCTTTTTGAGCCAGTCAGGCCAAAACGCCTCAGCTATGGGGTAACTCGCATCTAAGGCCTGGAAAGAGCCATCACCAGCCACTTTTTTTATCTTTTCCTGCAAGTTGTATCTCACTTCATCAACGCCTATGAGTTTTGCTACGGCCTTGTTGATTTCATCCTGTGATTTATCGTACGGATTACCCTTCTCAAAGGCCCTTTGAACTGCGAGTTCCTCCAGACATTCAATGCCTCGGTGCCATTCCTTAAACGAAGGGAAAAACATGGGTCCATAAGAGACCCAGAACTCGAGATATTTTGCTCCTGCGTTGTACACAACCCAGATAGAACCGCCTTCGCTCACACTTCCTCTCACGATGCTATCATCTCCCATCGCAACGGACTTCTCCTTGAGCAGGGAATCAATGCCACCAAACTTCAGCCCCACCTCCTTGGATCTGGTTTGGCTTTCTCCTTCTTGAAATGTCCTGACCGCCTGTGGAAGCTTTATAAGGGCGGGGAATAGGTTTTTTCCCAGGCCTTCCGCAATCCCGATGGTCACTCCCCACCCCGATTCAGGGTTGGGAATAACAATGTCCGCCTTTGAATCACCGTAATAATCAACCAGTTCTAAACCCAGTTCTCTCCTCAACTGGAATATCTCTTTACCTCTAAAAACAGAAGCCACATTCCCAAAGTAAACACCCTGGAAGATATCTGGCATCATGGTCTCATTTCTCAGTCTTTTTGTTTCAATGCCCTTCGGAGAGCATATGGTCATCTCCGCACCGTCATATTCCTTCGCACTCGCCCCGCCCAATCTCCTGTGGGAACAGGATTCAGAACTCACCACAAAGGTCCCATCAATTTGGGCATAGCAAAAGGGCTCAAAGGCCCGATCATCGTTCAAGGCGATCATATATATTTCTTTGCCGTCGTGAACTAGTGCTGTTAAAGCAAAAGTGGCCCGGCCGTGCAATGTGTCTACCAGTTTCTTACCGGCCTCAAAGGTAATCCCTTCCTGCGTAATGTACTTGTGTAACAAGGCACCAATGACTTCTGTCTTATTATCTGTTTCCAGATTGTAATCTGGTTCAAGTTCAGCTCTTAGGTCATCCTCCTTGATGAGATATCCATCCAAGGTCAGGACCACCTTGTATTTGGAATGGGATGTGGGATAGATCTCGATGGGCTCGGCGTTGATTTTTTCGGCTATTTTTCTTTTTGTGTAGCCTATGTTTCCAATGGCGGCCACGGGACTTAAGTCCTGAAAAGTTCTCATGATATTGTTATCTATAACTTCTGCGATCCTGCCCAAACCCTTATAAACATAGATCCCCTTTGTGGTTGCTATGGCTAAACCCGTACTCGCCTTGCCTCTGTGCTGACAGGCACCTGTTGCCAAAAATGTCTTGTTCACTAACTCATTGTCGTTCAAGCCATAAAGTCCAACGATTCCGTCCATTTCTCACCTCTCGCCAAATGTTTTTGGGGAAAATCTTTTCCCTGTCATGCCGTATTCTGGATAGTCGCTTCTGGATGATGGATGGTAGATACTAGATACTGGAAAACATTTCAAGCAAGATTTATGGCCCCTGATACACCATCAAGGAATCATCTGCGGCGTTGCCTTCGATCGCTCCTCCTTGCGGCGTATTGCTCCATACGCCTCAGTCGTCACTCCTCGGCGCCTAGCATCTAATACCTTACTGGTGATCAGGAATAATGCATAACCTGCCGATTTCATCCTACTTGCATAAATTAGAGGATGGATTTGGGATGGTCTGCACAGTCTTGGTTTTCAGGTTAGCCATCTAGGAATGTCATAAGGCAAAAGGTGAGTGGAAATGACTTAGGGGATTCCATGTACTAATGCAAGGTGGCTGTTCTCATAAGGACTTCCACCAATCTTTCCAGGTGGTTCAGTGTGTTGCATCTCCGAACGAGATCGCAGTGGGGGAGGTACCTCTTCATTTCCGAGTCTCCGGTACCCCAGAAGGGCTCACTTTCTGGATTGAGCCAGATGAGTCTTCTGCTCCGATCCTTAATTTCCCTGAGAATCTCCGTCCGAGGATCGCCATAATTGTTTCGCGCGTCCCCTAGAACAAGCACCGTCGTTTTGTCTGTGACCGTGTCAAGCCAACTTTCTTTGAAATCAAGAAGGGCTCCTCCGTAATCTGTTCGTCCCATGATGATGGGGAGCCCCACGCCCATATCTATCTTAGTCACCGCTTCTTCAACAGAGTATTCATCGAACACATGGGTGACTTCGACGAGATTGGAGCAAAAGATAAATGTCCTTATCCTTTCCAGGATCTCATTCAGGCTGTAAAGAAAGAGCAAAAGAAACCGGGAGACCGCTTTCACAGAACGGCTTACATCACATAGGGCAACAACATCGGGACGATCGATCTTCCTCTTCTTCCACTTGGGTTCAAAAAGAAGGCCCCCATAAGTGATGTTGTTCCGCAAGGTATTCTTGAAATCAAGCAGGCCCCTGTTAGCCGTCTTTCGCCGCCTGGAATAGAGTGTATTCAGTCGCTTAGTCATCTTCTGAACGATAACGCGCATACGTTGGAAATCGCGCTGTTCCACGTTGGAAAGCCCTATGTTTCTTAGATATTGTTCGATCATCTCCTCTGTGGCCGAGCTGGCAAAGAGATCATACTGTCGCTCCACGTAGTTTTGCACGTTTTCAAACAACGCCTCTTTTGCCGCTTCCAATTTTTCTGCCCTTCCCTTCATATCCTCTTGAGCAAACCGTTTGATATCGCGATTCAACCCTTCCAGACCCATTTGCTGCATGATCTTCTGGATGTAAAGGCCCTTTTGGGTAAAGAACTTTATGCCCGTGATGTCCACCTGACGCGCGGCATGCCCCATGGCCACAGAAAGACCCGCGTTATCCCCAGAAAGGAGCATTTGTGTAAGGAGGGAATCCTGTGTGTTCAGATCGGTTTCCATGGGCCCAGCAGAATCCGTTTTCCGGTTCGAAAAAGCATCAAAAGCAAAAAATCGTTCGAAGCACTCCTCGAAGATCTCTTCTTCCGTCTGAGACTTAGCCAGGGCCGCGGATAGGGCATCCTTCAGAACTCCCCTGTCTCCATATCCCATAAGCTCAACAGCCCGCATGGCATCTGTGCTCTCGGATATGGAGATTCTTATCCCTGATCCACGCAACGCGGAAATAAAATCCTCAAGGATCTGATCCATCTTTCACCCTTAAGCCCTTGCTAAAGACTTCTCTGTGAAATCATAGAGGTGCTCTTCGACCGTCCGGATATCTTCTTCAAACTTCAGAAAGACATTGAGGGTCTCTCTGACCAGGTCCGGACTCAGCTTGTCGGAATGGAGGAGGAGCAAGACCCTAGCCCAGTCAATGGTCTCGCTAATGGAGGGGACCTTCTTTAAATCCAGTTTCCTCACCTGTTGTATGAAGGAAACCAACTGCTTTCTAAGTCGGTCAGGAATTCCGGGGACACGCGTATGGATGATCTTCCTTTCCAGTTTGGGGTCAGGAAAGGGAATAAAGAGGTGCAGACATCGACGTTTCAGGGCTTCACTCAGCTCTCGGGTATTATTGCTCGTCAGGAACACAAAGGGTTTGGATGTGGCGGAAACGGTGCCGATCTCTGGCACGGAAACTTGGAAGTCGGAAAGAATTTCAAGCAAGAACGCCTCGAACTCCTGGTCCGACTTGTCCACTTCATCTACTAAGAGTACACAACCTTCTTGCTGCTGAAGGGCTTTCAGGAGTGGTCGCGGTTCAAGGAATGGGCTAGAGAAAAAGATATCATCATGTTGATGAAGTTTCTCAATGGACTCTGACAGGCCATCAGATTTCTGAATGAGATCATTTAATTTATCTTTCAATATTTGTGTATAGAGGAGCTGCTTTCCATATTTCCATTCGTAGAGCGCTTTGGACTCGTCAAGTCCTTCATAACATTGAAGCCGGATGAGTGGAACCTGGAGGTAAATGGCCGCGCTCTTTCCAAGGTCTGTTTTACCCACGCCGGCCGGCCCTTCAACCAGGATAGGTTTGCCCAGGTGATAGGCAAGATAAAGGGTTGTGGCGATCTTCTTCGTGCAGACGTATTCCACATCATCAAATCCTTGCTGGATTCTCTCAATGGTGGAAAACTTCTCTTCGTTCAGCCACTTCATAAAGTCCCTTTCTTTGCAGAAGGACCTACCGATTATAATTTCTCTATGGAAGGCAAATTAGATGTTCTTTTATTAATATACAACAGATCTGAAGAATTAGAAAGCTTGTTTCACCGGTCTCTTTCAGAAGCTGAGGTGAAGGAAAAGGAAAGAAGCACATCCGAGACCAGATTCACCAGGCCCCAGATGGCATCTGCTGCTAGGTGACGTTCTATGGACCGGTCAAAGAGGATAGAGAGACGCGGTTCAAACTCCTCATCTCCTTTCCATAGGAGATAGTAGAGGGGCACTTTGGGAAAGGCCTGAAACATGTATGCGGCGTCAGCCAGATCCAGAGCTTCACCTCCTGCCTGTTTTGCCGCCTCCTTGAAACGATCCAGATCGTTTCCGTAACGATCCAACAGGGACTGTTTCTTAAGCTCATGGGGTCCTGTGAAAAAATGGGCGCTCTTGAGTTCTTTGACACTCACCATATCTTGACTAAGAGGCTCTGGGACCACATTGAGAAGGTACACAAGGCAGATCAACTCCAGTAGGGGGTTGTCCATGCGGTCCCACTGGCCATGGCTTTGGCGATGCAAACACCGGTTCTCCGTGTCCACCAGAAGATATTCTTTCATAAAGGGAAGCAAGAGACCCGTTGGAGGATAGTTTCTCGCGGATGCAACTTCGCAAAGCTTCTCCAAATCGCGGTTTCTAAGCTCTTCCCAGTATTGTGCCGGCACTTCCAAAACATCACCAGAAGGGGTCTTGGTCTGCGGTCCTTGTTTGCGCCTTCTCTCCTGCATGCTCAAAAATCCCTGGCTAAAAGGATAAGGTCCTGCCTTGAATCTATCACAGGGAAACGCTTCACAGTCCATTGGACAGTATCCTATCCTGTTCTCTGAGGCACACGCAAGTATGGGGCATGGCGAACCCAGGACCCTCACTTGGGTGGCCATTTTTCTCAGCCCCTCCTCACTCGTTCCTGCCCCGCACGTGGAACAGAATCCCAGGAGATTCAGCCTGCATACATCACAGTTTATGCCACAGGCACCCGTGGGCATGACAAATCCTTATATTAGACATCCCTCATACTCTTGAAACGAATAAACACCTATCACAGCACGGCTGACTGATCAACTTATATTAGCACTCACGCCTTGACACATGTCCCCTTTATTTTCTAATCTCCTGCACGACTGACGGCATGTTCACCTGCCGCTTATCCCCACCTGGGGGCTAACAGTGAGTATTAGAAACGAAAGATAAGCCTATGCTTAGGAAGCTGATCTATCTCTTGTCAGGTATCGTGCTTCTGGTGGTTCTCGTATGTGGGGCCGGCTATTACTATTTCGCGAAACTCCCCCTGCCTAAAACGGAAGGGGAAATTCAGATCAAGGGACTCCGTGCCCCAGTAAAAGTCTTCCGGGACCCATGGGGGGTTCCGCATATCTATGCAGAGAATGAACATGATCTCTTCATGGCACAAGGGTTTGTACAGGCCCAGGATCGCCTCTGGCAAATGGAGAGCAACAGGCGTCTGGCCGCTGGGCGGCTCAGTGAACTCATCGGGCCTCCCACCCTCGAACTGGATCGTCTCGTGCGTACCTTGGGGGTAATGCGGGCTGCCCGCAGGGAGGTGGCCACATACGACGCCTCTCATCTCAAGCTCCTCAAGGCCTTTGCCGCGGGCGTCAATGCATTTATTAATCAGAGGAAAGGACGTCTTCCCTTAGAGTTCCGCATTCTAAGATTTGAACCAGAACCGTGGCGTCCAGAAGATTCGCTCGCCTGGGCCAAGATGATGGCCCTGTTTGGAGGAAAGAACTGGCAGGAGGAGATCGTGCGAGCCATGTTGCATCAGAAGTTAGGAGCGGAGAAGGCCCGAGAGCTCCTGAGCCACAATCAGCATGTCCCCCCGAACATTATCCCACCGGGCCTGAACTTGGCCTCCTTATGGCCACTGCGTCATCATATGCCGAGTGACTTTGTCCCAACCCTCGGCGGGGCCAGCAACAACTGGGCGGTTCACGGTTCTCGGACAGAAACCGGTTCCCCGCTCCTGGCCAATGATATGCACCTTCCCCTGAGAATACCCTGCCTTTTGTACGAAATGCACCTGGTGGCTGGAGACTACGACGTGATGGGCCTCTCTCTGGCCGGTGTGCCCTGCATCATTGCGGGGCACAATAGGGACCTGGCCTGGGGGATCACCTTTGCTTACACAGATGCCCAGGACATCTTTCTTGAGCGCATGCATCCCGATAAACCGGGGCAATATCTCCACAAAGACCAGTGGCTACAGGCAGAGCGCATTAAGGAAGAGATCCATGTCAGGGGAGAGGAAAATCCAGTGATTCATGAGGTCTGGCAGACAAGGCACGGCCCCATCATCTCTCCTCAGGTGCCGGCCACTCAGGGCCTGGAACATGCCCTCGCCTTGAAATGGAGTGCCCATGATCCAGGAGATATGGTTCCCACAATAAGGAGAATTGGCCTGGCCCGAAATTGGGAGGAATTCAAGTCGGCCGCCCAGAACTGGTCTGAACCGGCCATGAACCTGGTCTATGCAGACCGAACGGGAAACATCGGTTATGTGCTTGCCAGTCGGGTTCCCATCCGCAAGGGGGGACACGGACGGGGACCGTTCCCAGGATGGACGGGTGAAGGCGAATGGCTGGGGTATGTGTCTCCTGACCAAAAGCCCTTTCTTTTGAATCCAGCGAGAGGCTTTATGGTCACGGCTAACAATCAAGTCGTCGGTTCTGATTATCCTCGCTACATCGCTATGGACTATGCAGCCGGTTTCCGCGCAGCCCGGATCGAAAAGGTTCTCTCTGAGAGGGTAACGGCCACAAAGGATGACTTTCGCTCTCTCCAAGGCGACCTCAAGTGTCTCCCCGCAGCGCGGTTCTTGGCCGCCATAAATGGAATTGAGATCCAAGACCCCGAGGCCCGCCTGCTTTTGGAGCAGCTAAACTCTTGGGATCACGTTTTGGGACCTGAAAGCGTGGGTGGCGCGATTTACTCTGTCCTCTTCTACCGCCTCCTGGAGAACACTTTCAGGGATGACCTGGGTCCTGTAGCCGACAGATTTTTTGGCGCAGGGTTGACTTACCTTGAACCTCTCAATCGCTTTTGCGAACACAGCCGTGTCATACTCCTGCACTTAATGCAAGATCCAAAATCTCTCTGGTTCGATGATATGAATACCCCCGAGCGAGAGAATCTCACCCATGTGCTCGAAAAGAGTCTCAAGGAGACGGCCGCCTTCCTCAGAGAAAAACTGGGCGCTGACCCGTCCGGTTGGCAATGGGGCAAACTGCATCAGGTTAAAGTAGAACATGCCCTTGGAAGCGTTAAGCCCCTGGACAAGGTGTTTAACCTGGGTCCCTACGCAGGGGGTGGGCACTTTAGCACTGTGTGGCAGTCTGCAGTAAATCCCGGCATGGACTTTGATCTTAAGGCTTGGAGCGTGAGCCACCGGCATATCTATGACCTCAAGGATTGGGATAAAAGCCTCGGCTCAGTGGTCCCCGGCCAGTCCGGCATGTTGGGCAGCCCCCACTACGACGACCAGATGGAGATGTGGCTGGAGGTGAAGCATCATCCCCTCTACTATTCAAAACCGAAGGTAGAGTCGGAGGCAAAGGACGTCCTTGTGCTGAAGCCCTAAAGACGGGGGGACGTCCTTAAATAACTCAATAACTAAGAATATCGAGAGAATTAAAACGAGTTATTGAGTTATTTAAGGACGTCCCCCTTTTGTGGATTATCTGTCCCAAAAAGTCTTGAGGATCCAGGCGTGAATATGGGTGGGAAGATCAAAGGCCACTGTGTCAACAAAACAGCCGCTTCCTCCCCCACCGAGGATGGTGGTGCCATCCGTGAGTGCCACAAAAAGCTCTACACCGCGCGTTCCGTCGTCGGCTGCAAAGAAAAGGGTGCCGGCAACGTTGGTCAGATTTTCAGGATTGCTATCCGCAGCACCAGGATTGATATCTTTGGCTACTACCGTACCGATTTCGGTTCCATCACTCTGCCAGAGCTCCACACCCTTAAAACCGTCGTCTGCCGCGAAGAAAAGGATTCCATTGCTAGCGGCAAGTTGCCTTGGTAAGCTGTCACCAGCAGTGTTTATATCTTTGACTAACACCGTTGTATCTGCTACGGGATCATGCTTCCAGAGCTCCTTACCATTCCCATCCACGGCCGCGAAAAAGAGGATGCCGTTCACGTTGGTTAGTTCACTCGGATCGCTACTTGCTGCGCCAGGATTTATGTCTTCGACTAACACCGTCGTATCCGCTATCGGATCATGCTTCCAGAGCTCCTTACCATTCCCATCCAC
>Ga0209427_10004935_pt1 | contig 15342 bp, 15 predicted proteins | sample DeeMarSWOR136_30_FD_187465 | JGI IMG/M metagenome (GOLD analysis project Ga0209427, IMG submission 187465) | Marine sediment microbial communities from White Oak River estuary, North Carolina - WOR-1-36_30 (SPAdes) (version 2) | ecosystem: Environmental > Aquatic > Marine > Intertidal zone >...
GGAACAGAATATCCTTTCGGTCTTGGAGAATATGCCGTTAAGGCGGTCTGAGAAGATCGCGCGTATGAACGATTTGATCGATGAGCTCGGCATAGGGGCAGTGAGAAAACAGAAGGCGTATACGCTTTCAGGGGGAGAGAGGAGACGAACGGAGATCACCCGTGCCCTCGCCCTTGAACCGAAGTTCCTTCTCCTCGATGAGCCATTTGCAGGGGTAGACCCAATAGCAGTATTTGATATCCAGAGCATTATCGCACGGTTGAAGGAACGTGGACTTGGTATCTTGATAACCGATCACAATGTGCGAGAAACATTGAGAATTACCGACAGAGCGTATATAATGAATGAAGGGGAGATACTTGTCTCTGGTAGCAGTGAGGAGCTGGTGAACAACGAGGAGGCGAGGAGAATCTATCTGGGGCTGCACTTCACAATTTGAATGACTTCTCCCCATATTTTGGCTATTTTAACCTTGACTACTCCTGTTAATGGAGCAGAAGTTTGGAACTCAAGCCCGAAATACATCTGAAGCAAACACAGAAGCTGGTTATGACACCTCAGCTCCAGCAGGCAATCAAGATGCTGCAGCTTTCGAACCTCGAGCTGAGTGAAAAAATCGAACAGGAATTGATAGAGAATCCTGCCCTTGAGGTCGAAGAAAGGGAAGCGGATTTCGAGCAGGACATCGAGAAAGAAATAACTGCCGAAGACAGGACAAACAATTACGATGATGGGTTTGAGGATGAGTACTTTTTCGAAGATAAGTCATTTTCGCGAATCGGGGAGAGCTCAGGGGAGGATAAAAAGAGAGAGTTCATTGAAGGCGCGATTTCCCGTGAGGAGACCCTGAAGGAGTACCTGCTCTGGCAGCTTCGATTGCTCGACATATCGGAAGAGGAGTTCAGGGTAGCTGAGATTCTGATCAGTTCACTGGATACGCATGGATACCTTCCCATCTCTGATCAAGAGCTCGCAAAGGAGAACCAGATTCCTCTGGAGGATGTGAAAAAAATCGTAAAAATCATACAGAGACTGGATCCGCCAGGAGTCGGCGCTCGGGATATAAAGGAGTGTCTTTTGATTCAGCTTCGTGTGAAAGGTTCCTTTCCCATCGCGGAAAAGATCGTAGAAAAACATCTGAATGAGGTTAAACTGAAAAAGTTCGAAGAGATATCCAAAAAGATGAAGATATCGGTCGCAAAGGTGGGAGAGGCTTTTACGCTGATCTCGAAGCTTGAACCTTACCCTGGAAGGCAGTTTTACTCAGCGGATATTAAATATATTCTTCCTGAAGTCATCATCGAGGAGAGAGATGGGAAATACGAGGTGTTTGCGAGTAATTACTCCATACCCAGACTGAAGGTAAACAACTACTTTGAAAAGCTTCTTAACCGCAAGGAGATAGAAAAAAGGATAAAAGAGTTTGCAGCGGATAAGGTGCAGAGGGCGAAGAATTTCATTCATTCAATCGAGCAGAGGGAAAGCACTCTGATCCGGGTAACGAGGACAATCCTGGAGGAACAGCGCGAATTCTTTGAAAAGGGTCCAAAGTACCTCAAACCACTCACCTTGAAGGATGTTTCATCAAGTATCGGACTGCATGAGTCAACGGTAAGCAGGATTACTTCATCGAAGTACGTGCAGACGCACTTTGGAGTATTCCCGCTCAAGTACTTCTTCTCCAACCCGATTCCGGCACTTGGAAATAAGGAATACTCTGCAACGAGTATCAGGGAAATGATAAAGGACATTATCCAGAACGAAGCGGTGAAAAGAAATCTGAGCGATCAGAAGATCGCAGATCTGCTTGCAAAAAGGGGGATCAAAATTGCAAGGAGGACAGTTTCCAAATACAGGAAATCCCTGAATATTCTTCCATCCAATCTGAGGAGGTAGGAATGAACGTCCACATAACCGGAAGGAATCTGAAAATCACACCCGATGTGAGAATTCACATCGAGAAGAACATGAAAAAGCTCGATTATTTTATCGATCATATCTATGATTTCAAACTTACGCTGGTGAGACAGCGGCACATCATCACCGCAGAGGTCAATATAAATGTGAAAAAGAAGATCATACACATTTTCGCAAAGACAGAAGACATTTTCAGCGTGCTGGATATGCTTTTTGATAAAATCGAGGTGAAATTGAGACGCTACAGGGAGAAACTGATTTCAAAACGAGTTACTCCTCTCAAGGAAAGTACTGTGGAAGGATCCGCTTCTTCCCTCCAGCAGGTCGAGGAGACTGCATGAAAGGGCGGGTATTAACGCTGAAGCAATGAGGAGTTCGAATGGGTCGATCCGAAAAGATCAAATGCGTGAGCATTGCGAAATTGCTCGAGCTCGCCCAAGAGGAGGATGTGCTCCACCTGAGAATTATCACCGGCGAGAGCACGCTGGAAAAAGAAATTACCAATTATGATATAAACCGACCAGGACTTGCGCTGGCCGGGGATTATGATTACTTCGACTATGACAGGATACAGGTATTTGGACGGGGTGAGTTTCACTACTTGATGAAAATCGTGGAGAAAAACGAGCTGTCGAGCATCAGGAAGTTCTTCGAATATCCGGTGACCTGTTGCGTTTTCTCTAACGGAAATGAACCTCCCGACGTTTTCAAAGACATGGCGGAAAAGGTCGATGTTCCTATTCTCGTGTCAACGCTTCCCACTAATCTGCTATCCACCCGAATTACAAAACTTCTCGCGGACGCCTTTGCACCGAAGACCAGTGTACACGGTGTGCTGGTTGAAGTATTCGGCGTCGGTATACTCATCATCGGTAAGAGTGGGGTCGGAAAGAGCGAGTGCGCGCTTGAATTGATCGAAAGAGGACACAGGCTCGTTGCCGATGATGTAGTGGATATAAGGTCAATATCTGACACTTTTCTTATCGGAAGTGGAGCGAAACTGATTCGCCACCACATGGAAATCAGAGGTCTGGGAATCATCAACATCAATCATCTGTTTGGTGTAGGCGCAATCAGAGATAAGAAACAAATACAGCTTGTGATGAGCCTTGAGGAGTGGGATGCAAAAAAAGAGTACGACAGACTGGGTCTGACGGAATCTGTATATACGATCCTCGGTGTAGAGGTTCCATTGCTCACTATTCCTGTGCGACCGGGAAGGAACATACCCATACTCATTGAAACGGCAGCGATGAACTTCAGGCTCAGCAAGCTGGGGTACAACACCGCAAAAGAGTTCAATAAGAGGCTTATGAAGTGGATAGAGGAAGAAAAGAAGGAAAAGAGGGAGACTTGAGCTCGTCGTGCCGGCACCTGTGGAGGTTCAAAAAATTCGATACCTTAAAGAAACCACGGCGTTCATGAATTGGCCTTTATTCAGAAGCGCTTTCACAGGCCTTCATTTAAGTAAAGTTTACAATTAGTAAATCCCAAACAGTGGCATTTAAGAGGAATGATAGAAAAATTGATCACTATCAGAAACAAAACTGGGCTTCATGCGAGACCTGCAGCGATCATCGTCCAGAAAGCGAACGAATATCACTCAGATATCTTTTTTACAAAGGGTGATGAAAAGGTAAATGCGAAAAGCATCATGGGTGTGATGATGCTGGCAGCTGCCGGAGGTTCCGCACTGAAGGTGATTGCCTCCGGTGAGGATGAGGAAGAAGCGATTGAGCAGATAAGCAGGCTCCTGGAGTCAGACATTGACAAAGAGGTGAAAACATGAAAACGATGATGATAGTCTGTCTGATACTCTGTATCACATTCCTTCCGGCTCTCTTGCTGGCGGAAGAGTATCACACCTCTGCACGGAAGGATCCGATTCTCTCGGGTGCGCTCTCCTGGTATGTACCGGGGCTTGGACAGATGTATTCAGGTGCCTTCCTCAAAGGGGCTGTTTTTTTTGTGATCGAGGAAGCACTTCTTTTGGGCACATTACTGACCTTTGCTGAGTTGAAGCTCGATGTAACTGGAGGAATCGATATCGGTCTGAATATAAAGTCCAAAGAACATCCTGACCGAAACGAGCAAAAAATCGGGCTGTTTCTTGGTATTGCCTTTGTAGTGGTGCATTTTGTCAATGTTATTGATGCGGTAAATACGACTATTCGATACAACAAATCTCTCGAGAGAGAATTCTATCCGGATATAAACTATGATGCTGAGCGCAAGGCCTATGAACTTGAGTTCAACTATCGGATTTAAAAAAGAAGGAGGAACGAAACAGATGAGATTCCTGTTTAATAAAAAAGGGTGGGTGATCTGGGTCCTCCTTATTTTGACGAGCCTGTTATGTGCATATAGTGCTTTTTCCGATGAGATGGATCTGCTTTCCGAGAGCACCAGGGACCGTTATACTCCTTATCCGAGAGAAAAGGACCCCTTTATTGCTGGCCTGCTCTCATGGTTTATGATGGGCGTAGGACAGATTTATGCACAGGAGTACACGAAAGGGTCGCTCTTCATTGCAGCCGACCTTGTTGATAAAGCGTCTCTTATCTTGCTGATTTCTTATATCAACAACAAATATTCACCCAGTGATGGGGAATTAATCTATATAAACTGGGGGGATTTCAGTACCGGTACAAAGACGCTCATAATTTCCTACATCGGGGTTTCACTTGGATTGCGTTTGTACTGCGTGATCGATGCATTTAAATCTGCCCAGAGGTACAATGAAAGGTATTTTCCAAAGGAAAAGAGGGAAGGTCTCGGCATTGGAATAAAGGGAGATAGTATTACTTTTTCATATTCTTTTCGATTGAACGAATAGTAGAATGAAAAAAAGTAAGGCGCTGCTTGTTTTCACATTATGTGGATTTCTGGGTGTAGTTACCATTCTTCAGGGAGAGTCACTTTCTGTCAGTTTCCAGAGGAATGTCTACTCCAAGGGACGTGTGCACTCCTATTTCCTCTTTTCCGGTGACATTTCCTACGACACGGTTGATGCGGTACGAAACGGTATCACTGCACGATTGGTCCTCATTTTCCAACTTGTGGAGAGTGGAGGAGTTTTCGGTTCGGTGAAAGACGTTCTACGTGAGAGGGTAGAGTCCTTCAACCTTACCTATGACGTGTGGGAAAACAGCTTCAGGATCGTGGACAGAAATAGGGATGCAGAATACATGGCTGCGAGCGCTTCTGAAGTGCTCTTTCGAATAAATGAAGCGATAAATCCCGTAAAGCTGTCCGCGTCTTCAGTACGGGATGACGAAAAGCTCATCGTACGAGCGAAAATAAGGATTCAGACCATAAAGCTCTACCCTCCATTCGGTATTTTTCTTTTCTTCTTTGATCCTTGGAACTATGAGACGAGCTGGATATATTCAGATGTGTTCACGGTAAAGACGCTCCGGGGAAGTCTCTGAAGGAGATTGGGTTTTATCGCTGCAGTTTCTCTCCTCTGGAGAGGAATTGCCGAGTAGCAATATCTCAATGGGGCAGGGTCTGCTCCTATGAAACTCTTTAGAAAAAGAAACATCCTCCTGATATCCATCGTATCACTGTTCTTACTTTACTTTTCTGCGATTATCTATTACAGCTTCAAAGTCGAGACCCTCGATCTCTTCCAGAGGATATCGAGGAACAACCTTCTTATCTACCTCCTTGTCGGATTTTTTCTGATCATGCTTGCACTTGTGCTCTATTATATAATCCAAATCATTACAGACAGGGCTAAAGACAAAGAAGGTTCTCGATTTAGGCTCCGGCTGACCTTCTTCTTCCTCATTGTAACTTCTATTCCGCTCGTCCCGCTCTCACTGGTGTCAAACAATGTGATATCGAAGAGTATCAATATGTGGTTTGTCGGTGGGGTCGAAGAATCCCTTGAGGACGCAGTGGAGATTACAAAAGAGCTCTACCGAAGACTTACAGAGCAGAGCGTAGGAGAGTGGAAGACCTTGTGTGTCGATTGCACTCAAGAGGATGTGAGGAAAATGCAGTTTCGCACCATCGACGGCGTGTTCGTTCTGGATACGGCAAACCGGAGGCTTGAGGGTATCTTTACATCATCCGTTTCCGTCGCACGAGATATCCCTCTACTGAATATCTTTGAGATGAAACTGGATACATGGAAAAGGATGGAGGTTAAGGGCAGAGAGTACCTGATCATTCCTGTTCAGGGAGACAATCCGCTCAAAATCGTGCTTGTGAGATCAATACCGGATTACATCATGAGAAAGGCCGGCTCAATATCTGCGGGTCTACAGAATTATCGTACTTTTAAAGTGATCAGGGAGCCGATCAAGGTCATTGTGATTTTATTTTTTATCGTGGTGACCATGCCGTTCGTGCTTCTTTCCTTCTACCTCGCGCTGATCATATCAAGGGATGTAACGATTCCCATACGGGAACTCCTCATTGGAACACACAAAGTGGCAAGCGACGATCTGTCCTATAAGGTCAATATTCCTGCGAAGGATGAATGGAAACTCCTGATAGATTCATTTAACAGGATGACCGAAGATCTGCGGTTGAACAAGGAGCTTGTGAAGTATTCGGAGAGGAGCGCCGCATGGCAGGACATAGCTCGAAAAATCGCCCATGAGATTAAAAATCCGCTCACCCCGATCAAGCTTTCAGCAGAGCGAATATTGAAGCAGTATAGAGGGAAAGATCAATTTCGGGAAATTCTTGCAAAGGGAATTGAAACGATAATATCTGAGGTGAACAACATCACCTACATGGTGAACGAATTTTCCAGTTTCGCACGGTTTCCTTCCAGCAAGCTCGAACGAAACGACATCATCGTGATTCTGGAGGATCTCTACAGCTTTTTGAAACATACCTACCGGAACATCGATTTTTCGATTTCCCACGGAGAGAGGAGGGTGTATATTCTACTGGATAAATATCAGGTACGAAGGGCGTTTCTCAACATCATCTATAACAGTATCAACGCGGTATCCGCAAACGGAAAGATAAGTCTTGCGGGCTACACGAGCTCCGGAAAGGAGGATCACTACACCATTGCGATAACCGATAATGGGATTGGTATCGACGAAGATATAAAGGAAAAAGTCTTTAACCCCTACTTTTCCAAAGACGGAAAGGGAACGGGATTGGGTCTTGCTATCGTTGAGAGAATCATCTACGAAAACAGGGGAAGAATCTGGTTTGAGAGTACTCCCGGAAAGACAACCTTCTACGTGGAGTTTGCGAAGGCATGAAAACCGTACTCGTCGTGGACGATGAGAAGAATATTCGCGAAACGCTGAAAGATGTGCTCGAAGACGAAGGGTATGAAGTGTTACTCGCGGATAATGGGAAAAGTGCTCTCGATATCATGGATCGGACTGTAGTCGACGTGATGCTCCTTGACCTCTGGTTGCCAGAGATTGGAGGGATGGATGTGCTCGGCAGGACAAGGAAAAGGTTTTCCGATACGCAGATCGTTATAATTTCCGGTCACGGCACGATTGATACCGCAGTTCGAGCGACGAAGATTGGAGCATTTGATTTCATCGAAAAGCCACTTTCGCTCGACCGGGTCATCAATGTGGTGGATCACGCGCTCAAGATAAGTGGTCTCGAGAAGGAAAACATCGAGCTGAAGAAACAGAGCCAGAAGAATTACTATATGGTGGGGGGGACCTCAAAATCGTTCAGGGAAATCGAATCCATTATCGCAAGTTGTGCAGAAAGCAATTCTCGTGTATTTCTGACAGGGGAGAACGGGACCGGAAAAGAGGTGATTGCGAGGAGAATCCATGAGTTGAGCAGCAGGAGGAACAGACCTTTTACCGCGGTTAACTGCGCTGCCATACCGCAAACCCTTATAGAGGCCGAGCTCTTTGGCTACGAGAAAGGCGCATTCACCGGTGCGATCAAGAGTAAAAGGGGAAAGTTCGAGCTCGCAAACACGGGGACGATATTCCTCGATGAAATTGCGGATATGAGTCTTGAAGCGCAGTCAAAAGTGCTTCGAGTTCTCGAAGAAATGCAGTTCGAACGGGTCGGAGGGGTGAACCCCATAAAGATCGATGTGCGCGTCATATCAGCCACTAACAAAGATCTGATGGGTGAGACCAAGAACGGTAGCTTTCGAGAGGATCTCTATTATAGGCTGAACGTGGTTCCCCTACACATTCCTCCCTTGAGAGAGCGAAGGGAAGACATTCCACCGCTTCTTGATTATTACCTTGATTTCTTTGCTCGTGAGAACAACAAGAAGAGAAAAACCCTCTCCGATGAAGCTTTCCAATTTCTGTTCAGTGTGTACCATTGGCCGGGAAACATCAGGGAGCTGAAAAACCTCATGGAAAGGCTCAACATTCTCACCAGGGGAGATGTAATCGATATCCATGATGTGCGGAGCAACATCCCACACCAGGAGGAGCGGTATCTCATCGACAATTCTTTATGTCTTAAGGAGGCTCGTGAAAATTTTGAAAGGAATTTTATTACAGGAGCGCTCGTGAGAAACGGGCACATCATTTCGAAAGCGGCAACTGATCTGAAGGTGGAGCGCTCCAACCTCTACAAGCTTATTAAACGATTGGGTATCAATATCGAAAAATAGGGAATGTCCCATGGTGCAGCAGGAAATCCTGTTCAGAGAACTGAAAAATGGAAAAATATTCCCCCAATATCTACTCATGGGTGAGGAGGAAGGTTCAAAGGGGGAGTTCATCACGATGCTTCAGAGACAGCTCTTCAAAGATGACAATGAGAAGGCGCTCAATTTCACGCTCTATCACGGGGATGAGGCGGAAACGGAGCAGATAATCGAGAACCTTACCACCTTTTCATTCTTTTCTCCAAAGAAACTTATAGTGGTAAAGAAGTTCGATAGATTGATGAGCATGAAGCTTCTGTCTGATTATCTCGCTGCGCCCTCTGAGGGTTCAGTAATCATCTTGCTCACTGAAAAAAAATCTGTCCCTCAGAACGTGACGCGTGCGGTAGAAAAACACGGACGTGTATGTATTGTCTGGCCGATGTTTCAAAACGAGGGGGAAAAGTGGATCGACTCCCAGCTCGAAGCGTACGGGATACAGGCAAAGCCCGATGTGATCAGCTATCTCGTTGAGGTCACTGGGACGAACAAAAACGAGCTCAGGAGTCAGCTAGAGTGCATTGTAAACTATGTTGCAGAGGGTGAAGTGCTCTCCCTCGATACGGTGAAAAGCATCGTTGCAGCGCTCAACACCTACAGTGTATTTGATCTCTGTAATGCCCTCCTCGTCAAACCTTCGGTTCAGATTATTAAGATCTTCAGATACCTTGTAAATAACGGGGAAGACCTGGTGAAAATTATTTATTTCATCAACAGGGAGCTGGGGAAAATACTTCGGGCGTATGCGATGAAGCAGAGTGGCTACGGGTTTTCGCAGATAGAGAGGGACATGGGATTCAGAAAAAAGGAATCCATGCGAATACGGTCGATCGTTGACAGAATCGATATAGGTTTACTTACCAGGCTCTATACCGGCGCTTCTTCTCTTGACCAAACCATCAAGTCCAGCTCCAAGGATACGAGCACCGTTGCTTTTGAGAGGTTCCTTCTCACCCTCGGAAGCGGATAATCCTACGATGAGCATTCGTAAAGGAGGAGCACATGCCAGACATGATCAGTATCGGTGAAGCGCTCATCGATTTTCTCTCCGTGCAGAAAGGCGTCTCAATCGAGGAGACACGCGGTTTCACAATCGCTCCAGGAGGTGCGCCTGCAAATGTTGCAGGCGCTGTTGCCAAGCTTGGGGGGAGTGCAGGTTTTGTGGGAAAGGTAGGTGGTGATTCTTTCGGTAAAATGATCAAAAATACGTTTTCTGAGGCAGGTGTTAATACCGACTACCTTATCATTGATAGAAAGGTAAATACCACGCTGGCTTTCATATCTGTGAAAGAGAATGGAGAGCCTGATTTCGTCTTCTACAGAAACCACTGCGGCGCAGACCTTGCGCTGCGACAGGACGAGATCAACGAAGGGTACATCAATGAATGCAAGATACTCCATTTTGGATCAATCAGCTTTACAGGTGAACCTCTGAAGAGCACAACCTTGAAAGCAATCCGAATCGCGAAGGGAGCGGGTAAGCTCATTTCTTTTGATCCGAATCTGCGGCCCTCGCTCTGGGACAGCTTGAGACATGCCAAGGCAGAAATCGAGAACGGGCTTGCGTGTGCAGATATTGTGAAACTAACGGATGAAGAGCTGCAGTTCGTGAGTGGAGAATCGAACCTGACCAAAGGAGCTGACGTGATTCTCAAGCATGGACCCCGGATCGTGATCGTGACCCGGGGCGCACGATCCTGCTTTTACAGTGACGGTATCGCAGCTTTTGAGGTCCCTGCCTATGAAGTAGACGCGGTTGATACCACCGGAGCGGGAGATGCGTTCATTGCAGGAGTTCTCTTTCAGCTCATCGGGAGGATTCAGAGTGGGGAGTCGGTTTTTCAGGTAGAGAGAAAGGAAGCCGAACGCATGATCCGATTCGCCCATGCCTGCGGTGCGATTACAGTCACGCGAAAGGGTGTCATCCCTGCGCTCCCCACCGCTTTAGAGGTAGAAGAATTTTTGAAAAAAAAGGGAGGGTGAAATGAAAAGATATGCATTCCTTTTAACAGTATGTGTGCTTTTCTTAATCGCCAGGGGCGCATATGCCTTTATCGCACGCACGGGAGACCTGGTGCAGATTACATCCGAAGAGGTTATTACTGAAGACCTGTATGTCGCGGGTGAGGAGATTGAGATCGACGGCACGGTGAACGCGAGCATATACGCAGCTGGCAGGAAAGTCACCATTCGGGGAGCAGTGAAAGATCATGTCGTCGTTTTTGCCCAGGAGGTGGTTTTGCTGGGAAGCGTGGGCAAGGGATTCAAGGGATTTGCAGCGAACCTTACTGTGCAGGGAAGCGTTGGGGGAGACCTGTTGCTCTTCGGGGCAAATATCGACATCCGGGAAACTGCCACGGTCAGTGGCGACGTGCTTTTCGGTGGGCGATTGATTTCAATAGAGGGTCCGCTCAAGAAGGATCTGCTTGGTGCAGGGCAGAGGATTACTCTGAACGGCTCTGTGGGTGGAAACGTGAAACTCGCAGTGCAGGAGCTCAGCATCCTGGAGTCCGCACGCATAAAGGGAAATGTAAAATATTACAGTGAGAATGAAGCTGACATTCAACCAGGTGCAACAATACAGGGCACCATCACACGCCGCATCCCTGAATACAGGGAAAAACTGAAACAAGTCTTTCCCTTTGTCCTGATCGTGGGCATTGCGGGGAAAATAATTGCCTTTTTCATGGCTCTGGTTGTGGGGCTTGTGTTTATACTTCTAACTCCCGTATGGATGCAGTCCCTGAGCGATGCCATCGCTGAAAAACCGGGTCGCTGCGCAGGCTGGGGAGCCCTGATCCTGTTTGTTGCCCCCCTTGCAATGGCAACTGCCTTTGCTACGGTAGTAGGTATACCTTTGGCCGGTATCGCCCTTCTGCTTTACCTGGTGGCCATCATCGTAAGCCAGATTGCGTTGGGCCTTCTCATCGGAAGGCTGATCATCGGCCGTGAAAGGAGCGCGGAGAGTAAGGGTTTGCTCTTCGCCGCGTTCGTACTGGGTCTCGTCATCCTGCGTCTTCTCAGATTCATCCCAGTGTTTGGGCATATCGTCGTACTTGTGTGCGGAATTTTCGGAATCGGTGCAATCGTGGTGGCAGAGGCAGCACGGAGAAGGGAGGGGAGATTATCTTCGTTGTAGTGGGATCTGATATGCCTTCGGGCGCCTCTACGATAGGATAGAATAACCCCCGATCTCACAGAAGGTTTAAATGAGCGAGAAACCGCTTATCCTCTTTTCAGCCAGCTCATCATGGCTCTGAGCTCTTTTCCCACCTTTTCGATGGGATGCTCCGCCCCTGCCTTCTTGAGCTTTTTATACACAGGCTTATTGGCCATGTTTTCCAGGATCCACTCCCGCGCGAACTCACCGGTCTGGACCTCCTTCAGGATCCTTTTCATGTTGTCCCTTACATGCTCGTCGATGATTATGGGTCCTCTGGTGTAGTCGCCATACTCGGCAGTATTGCTCACCGAGTAGCGCATGTACTCCATCCCGCCTTCATTCAGAAGATCAACGATGAGCTTGAGCTCGTGCATCACCTCGAAATAAGCGATCTCAGGCTGATACCCCGCTTCCACCAGGGTATCGAAACCTGCAAGGACGAGCGCGGTCGCCCCCCCGCAGAGGACCGCCTGCTCTCCGAACAGGTCTGTTTCTGTCTCCTCTTTAAAAGTGGTTTCCAGCACACCTGCCCTTGTGGCACCGATCCCCTTCGCGTAGGCGAGCGCGTGTTCCTTCGCCTTTTCTGAAGGGTTCTGATACACGGCAATGAGGCTCGGTACTCCCTTTCCCTCTGTATACATCCGTCTCACCAGGTGACCGGGGCCTTTCGGAGCGATCATGATAACATCAATCTCGGGCGGGGGCATGATCTGCTCGTAGTGGATGTTGAAACCGTGGGAGAACACGAGAGTATTGCCCGGTTTAAGGTGTTTCTCTATAGACTGCCTGTACATCCCTGCCTGGTACTCGTCCGGGACAAGAATGTGGATAAAGTCGGCCTGTTTTGCAGCCTCTTCCGCACTTATCGGTTGGAAACCGTGCTCCTTCGCAAGGTACCAGTTGTCAGTCTTCTCGAGCTCGGCAATGATTACCTTGAGGCCGCTGTCCCGTAAATTCTGCGACTGCGCGTGGCCCTGGCTTCCGTATCCTATGATTGCGAGTGTCTTCCCCTGAAGCAGAGAGAGGTCTGCATCATTGTCGTAATACATTTTTGCCATGTTCTTTTCCTCCGTATAAAATAAAACCAATAGTAATACATTCCCTTACATATGTCAATCCACGCCAGAAGAGAGGAAATAAGTACATGATTCCCCTCAAAATACGACCCTGTGGCACAATTCATCTGAACAAGGAAGCCGGTAAGAAATGACTTGACGTCTATCAATTATTTCTTCACCTTAGGTCGTGAACCTAACCGCCAAACGGGCGACTGTTGATGAACGAAATTGTTGACCAGATCCTTCAGACCGAGAAAAGATTAGAGGAGATACTTCAGAAAGCCCGCCAGGAAGCACAGGAGATACGGCAGAAAGCTGAGAAGGACGCCTCCCAGAAAGTAGAGGAAGCCCGTAAAAAAGCACACCTTGCCCTTTCCTCCGCAATCGAGAACGCGAAAAAAGAGTCCCAGAGACTGAAGGACGAGAGGTTGAAAAAGGCGGATGATGAAGGGAAGGCAATCCTGGAAAAAAATCGGAAAGCCATCGACGACCTCATCATAGATATCGTCCGGCTTGTCATTCAAACAGAGTACAGCGAGAAAGACACCTGATGGCAACCGCGATTCGCACCTATGCCTTCATCAACGCAAAGCTCCGCGCCCGGATCAGCAAACTTCTCCCTGAGAGCCTCTTTGTGCAGATGGCACGTGCCTATTCCCTTCAGGAATCCCTCGCTCTTCTCCGCGGAACGCCTTACGCTGTGCTCGATGAGATCTATCGTACGACAGGAGATCTGAAGCTCGGGGAGCTCGAACTCCTCAAAGAAGAAGTTAGAAACTTCCTGGAAGTGGGAAAATACATACAGGGAGCCCCCTTTGGCATCGTAGAGGCCCTCCTCCTGCAGTACGAGATCGAGAATGTAAAGAACGCGCTCAGGCTGTTCTTCGACAGAAAGATCAGGGGGCGTCGGGTGGATGAGTCGGTGCTCTACCTGCTGCGGGATAGAATCCTGAACGAAATCTCTGTAGACGGGATCGTAAACGCGGAAAATCTGGGAGAGGTCCTTCAAGCCCTCGGGTCTGCGCCCTACCGTTCCATCGTTGCAGAACGGGGTGAGGCTGTCCTGAGCGAAGGGTCTCTCTTTCGCCTCGAGATCGCCTTTGATCACTTCTACTACGCTCACCTGCTCTCAGCGGCAGGGGAGCTTCAGAGCAGGGATAGGATCGAAGCACTCAGAATCATAGGTGTGGAGATCGACCTGATAAACATCAACTGGATCATCCGTTTCAGACGATTTTACAATCTTTCAATCCAGGAGGTGATGTCCCTCATCATCCCCGGCGGCTATCATCTTAAGAGTGAGCGAATTCAAGAAGCCTACACCTCCCAGAATATGACACAGATACTCCAGGAAGTGATCAGGTCCGACTATCCGGGGCTTGGTGCGCTCCTATCCTCTCAGGCTCAAGACAGCACCTCACGTCTCCTCCTGGTAGAGCGGGTTCTTGAACGGATTCTGATGTACGAAACACGGCGCATACTCATGGGATATCCGTTTACCATCGGTGTCGTCCTTTCATATTTTATATTTAAAAAGAGTGAGATCCGAAAAGTGAGAGCTGTCCTGAATGCAAAGCTGTACAGGATTCCCGAAGAGCGGATAGAGGATGTAATTTGATGTTCACGACGCGAATGGTGAGGCTGTTTGCAGTGGTGCTCGATCATGATACCGACAGGGTGACTCAGGAACTCCTCCGGCTGGGTGTCATGCAGTTTGTTGATATAACTGAGATGAAACAGCGGTGGCAGGACAGGTTGAATGACGTAGATCCCGGGTTTCCCCTCATCAGAATCGCCGAGATGAGAAGACGGATCGAAGGATTATTGAATCCCCTCGGCATAAGCCTCCAGGTGCCAGAGGGGATAGACTTGCAAAAAGAACCGCCTGTGGATTTGGATGAAGTGGGTAGGGTGCTCGACCGGATCGCGGATGAGCTCGAACACGTCCGTCAGGAGCAGCGGTCGTTACAACAGGAAATCATGAAACTGGAGGATATCGCTCGTCAGGTGGACTCTTTCGGTATAGCGATCTCCGACAGCACGCAGTATTCCTTCATTTCCCTTCGAATGGGCAGGGTATCGAGCTCCGCTCAGAAGCAGCTTGTCGAAGAAATGCGGGACATCCCTTCGGTGATCCTGCCTGCTTCTGAGGGGGAGGATGAACGGCGTCTCCTCCTCATCTTCATGAAGCGTGATACGGACAGGGTAGAAAAGATTCTTGCAGAGGTCGGATGGACAGAGGAAAAGCTTCCGGACCGGATCAGCAGTCTGAAACCGGAAATCCGCAATAACCTCAAGGAAAAGATCGTTGAGCTGGAAACAAGGAAGGTCCAGATGGCAGAAAAGGCACACCAGATCGTTGCTCAGCGGAGAGATGATCTGGCAGCCCTGTGGGTTCAGCTCAGGGTGAACGAGCTACTATCTCGCATACAGTCCTATTTCAAGCGTTCGTCAAGGACAGTGCTCTTCTCGGGATGGCTTCCCGCTTCCACACAATCCTCGGTTGCAGAAGGGGTTTTCAGGGTAACTGGTGGAAGCTGTTACCTTGAATGGCTTCACCCTGAAAAGGGTGCACCCGAACC
>Ga0209427_10004936_pt1 | contig 15342 bp, 11 predicted proteins | sample DeeMarSWOR136_30_FD_187465 | JGI IMG/M metagenome (GOLD analysis project Ga0209427, IMG submission 187465) | Marine sediment microbial communities from White Oak River estuary, North Carolina - WOR-1-36_30 (SPAdes) (version 2) | ecosystem: Environmental > Aquatic > Marine > Intertidal zone >...
CGGAAAAAATTGCAGGTCTTAGTCCCCGTATCTGTACCGTGACATGTTACAGATGTCAACCCACCAATATGGAAATCTCCGTCATTACGGTCACTACGTTTATATCGCAGCGGCGTGTTCTCAGCCGAGCGTCCGATCTATCGTGCCATCCGGCAGCATGTCGTCAGGATGGTAGATACCCCGCTCCTCCAGCTTGTACCGTTCGCACGCCATCCAGCCGTCATCGGATTGACAATATTTTTCAGCCCAGACTGAGCTAATCTTGCCTTCCCTTTCATGTCTTCGCAGCGGGCAAACAGTATACCATTTGCAGGCCATTTTCTTCCACATCGACCCATGAATGTCAGTTTATTTCTTCACAAAGCAGGCTTTGAGAACAACAAATGCTCCGGCCGTCCTCGTTCCCCCCAATCGCGGCACACTGAAGATCTCACTTCGAGAGGGCTTCGATCTTCAAAGTGCGGCCCACCCCCATTTGCACGAAGTCCGGGCCATAAGCCTCCTTGAACGTTTGGATCGCTCGATCCCCCGTGCAGTGAGTGGGGCCGGCCTTTTTGACACCGAGTTTTCGGAACGCGCTAATGATCTGCTTAATCTCAACGTCTGATTTGCGCAACAGGTGAAATCCACCGAAAACCAGGTGAATGTCCCTCGGGAGTATGGTTTTCGACTTGCGCACAATGTTCACGATGCCGGGGTGGGAGCAGCCGGTTATCACAACGGCTCCTTCGGCCGTATCCACGATCATGGATTGCTCGATGATCTGCTCGCCCATCGGACCTGTTAAATGAACGCCGTTGCAGATCTCGAGCGGAGCGTTCGGGATGAGCACCTTCGCTCCAGTACCTTTCACCTGCTGGACGAAATGGTCTGAGCACGAGGGGGGAAGGTAGACCGAGACATCGCTATTCTTTCCCAGGAAAGCAAGCAAGCCTCCGGTGTGATCCCAGTGGTTGTGCGAGATGACCACAATCTCGACATCCTTGGGATTGATCTTTAGCTTCTCGATGTTCTCAAGGAGCAACTCACTCTTTCCGCCGGTGTCAAATAGAATCGTCTTGTCCGTGCCCGTCAGGAGGCACGAGAAACCCCAATCTGATTTTAGCCCTTCAGTGAAAACATAGTTGTCATACAGAATGGTTATTCCTACGTACTTTTTCTGTTCGCCGGACGACTTTTCGGTCGCCACCGCCTGACACACTGGACATAGCAGAACGAAACATATGGTCATCAGAATTTGCTTTTTCATAATCTTCCATGTCCTCCAAAGAAGGTACACCTGATGAATCATGCCACTGTTCAAGGTGGGGCAAGCCCCACCCTACGGTCTCGATATTCAGACAGGGTCTTTGGTATCCCTGTATTGTTGCCGGAGTTCCGTCAGACGCCGCTTCAAGTCTGTGATTGTATCCTTATACTTGAGATTCTCGTATTGATTGACAAACTCGCGCGGGTCCGTGCTCAAGTCATACAGCTCCCAGCATTCTTCGGGTTTGCTGTTCATTCGACGGAGGCCGTAGTAGTATATCAGCTTATAGCGTTGGGTCCGAATTCCATAGTGGCTGGGCCGAACATCCTGATGTGTCCAGTAGTGATAGTACATGGCGTCACGCCAATCCGTGGGTGTATTGCCCGTCAGGTTCCGGCGAAAGCTTCGGCCCTGCATGGTACCTGGGACGGCCGCGCCGGCGTAGTCCAGGAACAGCTCGGCAAAATCCACATTCAACGTAATATCATTCACCGTCGTTCCCGGCTTGATTTCCGTCGGGTAGCGAATCACAAACGGCATACGAAGGGACTCCTCAAGCATGAATCGCTTGTCAAACAGATTGTGCTCGCCAAGAAAATACCCTTGATCGGATGTGTAGATGACGACGGTGTCCCGGCTCCGGCCTGTTTCATCCAGATACGTCAAGAGCCAACCCACATTGTCATCAATCCCCGCGACGGTACGAAGGTAGTCCTTCATAAATTTCTGATACGTCGCCTTGCGGATGCTCTCTGAGTCTTTGCCTTGTGTCTGGAGTCGCGGCCGTGGGTACCTGCCCGGACTCTTGTGATACCGGCCAGCGAGAATTTCTAAAGGCCACCCTTCAAAGCGTTTGCCTTTTGGACTTTCGGGCCAGAACAAGTCTTCCGGCTCAGGCAACTCCTGATCGGCGTACAAATTGCGGTAACGATCGTGATTGAAGAACGGCTCATGCACCGCTTTGAAATGGCACATCAGGAAAAAGGGCTTGTCCGAAGCCTCTCGATCCCTAAGCCAGCTCAAAGCCTGATCGGTGATGATATCCGTCGAATAACCTTCGTATTCTTTCCCGCCTTTTCTCCAGTCGTGTCCCCGCTCGTAGAGAATCGGATTCTTGTACCGGCCCTGACCTCGCAATACATTATAGTAGTCAAAACCGGAGGGTGTTTCTTTCAGATGCCATTTGCCCACGATGGCCGTTTCGTAGCCGGTCGCTTTGAGGCGCTTGGCAACGTTGTCAGCGTTCGGATCGAGTCGGCCCCTTAAAGTTGTCGCTCCGTTAATGTGGCTGTACTGGCCCGTCAGAATGGCGGCGCGACTTGGCACGCAGATGGAGTTGGTGCAAAAGCAGTTCTTCAGCAAAGCCCCTTCCGCCGCGATCCGGTCGATATTTTTCGTCGGCGCATACTCGCTGAGCCGAAGCCCATAGCACCCAATAGCCTGGCTCGTGTGATCATCAGCCATGATAAAGAGGATGTTCGGTTTGCGGGGCGATGTCTGTGCGAAGGCAAGCTTCGGCAGCCCTGTGGTGACAGCGGAAAGCCCCAGGATTTTCACGAATTGCCGACGCGTTAAGCCTTTCACGGTCTTCTCCTTTCACGAGGCAAGATAACATCCGGTGTTTGAGACGTCAATGATTACTCGGCGCCGGTGGATACGGCTGGAGGGACAAAGAGGATTGCGAAAAACGAGTCAGAGCGCCATAATAGCATCTGCCCGTATCGTTGGCGGACAAGTGTACAATTCAGTTAGAGTGAGTTAGTTCGGCAGAATGGAGATCAGGTCATGACTGAGATGGCAAGACACACAAGTACAACACCCCGGTGGCTCTTATTCTTCATCTTCATCGCCGTCAGTTCTTTTTCGCCTCTCTACGCAGAGGAGCAGAGCTTCATCTATTTTGACACGAAGGACACCGGCGAGCCAAGTGATGAAGCTCCTTTGATTCAACCTTTCAAAACGGTCCTGCTCGATCCCGATTACGGAGGGCAATGGGTGGTAGCCGGTGACGTAGATGGGGACGGCGCCGTCGAGATCGTTAGCTCCGAGAACCACAACAAGGATGACGTGCACTATACTTCGACGGCGGTGGCCCAGGATCTGAATGGTTCGGTTCTGTGGAGATGGGGAAATCCCGACATCGGCCGGAAGAAATGGCACCATGACGTCGCGTGCCAGATTCATGACTGGAATGGTGACGGCAGAAACGAGGTCGTTCTTTGCACCAAAGGCGCTCTGGTCGAGCTTGACGGCGCGACCGGGCGAGAACTCAGACGCATCCCGATCCATGAAGAAGCGACCGATTGTCTGGTGTTCTGCGATCTCTCCGGCGGTGGCCGACCAACCGACGTGCTTGTGAAAGACCGGTACCATCGTATTTGGGCGTACAATCGCCGGGGCGAGGTGCTCTGGACCATCAAGGACCCCGGCGGATTCCGCACCGCGCATCAGCCGCGACCGATTGACATAGACGGCGACGGCCGCGATGAAATCATGGCCGGCTACGCCCTGCTGAATCCTGACGGCTCGGCTCGCTGGGTCTTTCAGTCGAAAAAGGTGGACCAATCGCGGGGGCACCTGGATTGCGCGCGCATCGTTCGCCGCGGCGATTCGCCTGAGGCGTTTCGCATCGCCATCACGCTCTGCGGGGCCAATTGTATTGCCCTCATGGATGGAAACGGAAAGGTCTTGTGGGAAAGGACCGGCCAGCATTTCGAGTCCATAGACGTCGGACGCATCCTACCCGATCACGCTGGACCCCATATATGCGTTGATATCGACCACCAACCTTATGGGAGAAGTCCGATCTGGGTATTGGATGAAGCAGGTAGGCCGCTCGGTCAGGTTGTAACCGATTATAGCCGACATCATAGCCTCCTGGACTGGACGGGGGACGGCTTTGAAGAAATCCTGGTGGCTCACAAAGGCGGGTTGTACAACCATCAGGGCCGGCGAATCGGCACCTTCCACACGCCGGGCCCGAAAGCGGACTCGGGAAAAACCAAATATGAAAAGAGCCTGCTTACCGGTGATATGACCGGCGACGGAATACGCGATGTCATCGTCGTGACACCCCGCGCAGTGTACATATTCAAGAACACTCGCGGCAAAAAACCCAACACGCCTGTCCCACTCGGGACCGAATTCAATATGACACTCTATTAGAATCCCGGCGCTTCACGAACCAAGAACATTCTGTTGAGACGAGGGAACATGACATGCGACAGTACTGGACCGAGACGGGGATGAATTGAAAAGGAGCAAAGTGTGAAGGTCAAAAAAGTGCTGCCGCCGACATATCTGTTCGTATCCATATTGCTCATGGCGCTCCTACACTACTTGTTTTCGGGTGCTAAGGTCATCCCGTTTCCCTGGCGCCTTTTCGGCGCTATCCCCCTTGCATTAGGAATCACTGTGAACCTCGTCGCGGACAAGGCGTTCAAGAAGGCCAACACGACGGTCAAGCCATTTGAGGAATCAACGGCCTTGATCACCGGAGGAGTGTTCCGGATCAGCCGAAATCCCATGTACCTTGGCTTTGTGCTGATCCTCGTCGGGATAGCCGTATTGATAGGGTCTCTGTCTCCGTTCTTCGTGGTTCTTGCCTTTGCTGTCCTGATGGACGTCCTTTTCATCAGAGCGGAGGAGAGAATGCTTCACGAAACCTTCGGTCAGGCTTGGGTGGAGTACAAGAAGAAGGTGAGGCGATGGATATAGAAAGGGCAGACAGACATCGCTCTCGGTCGTGTGGGCAGGAAGTCTCAGGGAACGTGTTTTCTCAACTGAACCAGGAAGAGGTCCCAATTGCCGCTCTTCTCCGAGCAGAAAAGCACCTTTGAACCGTCCGGAGAAAAAGATGGGTGCGGATGGACCGTCGCGCCGCGGGGCCGGTGTCCCTGTGTCAAAAGTTTGGCCTGGTTGCTATCGGCGCTGATTAGATAGAGCTCACCGGCGAACGTGTCGCCGACCGCCCATTTCCCGTCGGGACTGCCGCCGACGTGCCAGTACTTCCTTTGATTGAGAATATGTAGAGTTCTGTCCTCTAAGGTGACATAAGCGATGCCGTGCGGCTTCTTCAACATCTCCTCGTTCTTAGGCCAGATCGTGAAAAGCGCCTTGTTCGATCCCCACCATACTTCGTGCGTGACCCATTCATCATAGGTCTCTTTATAGAACGGCGCGTTTGCTCGCCCGTCTGCGTTGACAATCCACATTCGCTGCTGCGAATCACCGCCCGTTTCCCAACAGTACATGATCAAACCACTTCTCGACGGATGCGCCTGACAGTGACCGACCCGAAAGTCCGTGTCGATGATCTTTGAGTATTTTCCCGTCTTGATATCTAAGGCCACCAAACCCCACGAATCTTTCGCATGCTGGACTCCCATGTATATTTTCTTTTCGTCGCTATCCAATGAAATCGATCCGCTGAGCTTTGTGTTGTCGGGCAGATCGGCTACTTTCCGGCGGAACTCGCCTTTGTACTTTTGCTTGTCCTTCAGAATCGAATCCATATCGAGGTTCCATATCTGGCGACTCGATATGTAGTACATTCGATTTTCAGTCCGGCTCAGGCAGGCGTTGCCGGGCCCGGCCTCATCGGTGAGTTGAACAATGGTTCCGGTCTTTTCCGAGATGGCATAGTATTGATTAGTGCCGCTTCTATCCGACATGAAGACGATATGCCGACCATCCGCTGTCCAGTTGGGATGCGTCTGATAGATCTTATTATCCTTCGCCGCCGAGGTGGTCAGCATCGTGACTTCCAAACCGGTCACGGCGTCTTCGTAGCTGCTTTTCTCAGCGGGAAATGTCCTTCCTACTTGAGACGGGTTCGGTACGGTGCGATACGCATCGTTTTGCAGACCGATCTTCTCGAACGGGATCGGTTTGAAACCGATCTTGTAAGCAGGCGAGTCTCCGCGTAGCTCGAACGTCTGCGGCGGCGTCCCCTTGAAGTGAGGATCCACATCGACAAGATTGTCCTCAAAAGTAACGTAAGGCCGCGCTTGGTTGTATACACCGTCCCATCGGCCACCATAGGAAATGTTTCGGGCGACGAGATTGCCCTTCGGCGCCGCCGGCTCGTCTTGCAGTATGCTCACCAGTTCCGGATAACGCTTCCGCCACAGCTCGGAGGTATAGGGCATAGCCTTCAGTCGTTCCGTCATTGTCGTATCGACGTGGTAGCCGGCCCAGCCCATCGCACGCGCGTCAATGTGGAGGGCCGGCCTACAATCGACAAAGATGTTGTTCTCAACGGTACAATCACGTCCGCCCCCAATGAAGGCCGCCCGTGTCACCCGGTAAAAAACGTTGCCGTAAATTCTCGTGCCGCAGAACATATCATCCAAATAAACGCCGACGCATCCGCGTCCCCTGAATCCGGTGATATCACGGAGGTAGTTGTGGCGGATGACCGTGCCCCGCATCGTCCAATCCCGCCCGGCATATATCGCCCCGGCATCGTTCGATTCCAGACAAACGTTATGGATTCCGTTAAACTCGATGACGTGGTCATTGCCGCTGAATCCGATGGCCATGTGCGGCGCATCGTGGATGAGATTGTGCGCCGCCCGGTTGCCGACGCTGCTGAGCGAGACGGCAGGCGTGTACATACGCTTCCATCGTCCGTAGTGGTGAATATGGTTGTTCTCGGCGACATGCCCACCGGCAGTGAGCGACGAACGCTCGCCGCCTCGCAAGCTGATACCGCCGCTACCAGTCCCATAGATATCACACGCCACGACGCTGCAATTGTTACCGCCGTCGATCCGAACGGCGTTACCGCCGGTATTTCGCAGCACGCATCCGGCGATTTTCGTCTGCGTGCAGTTACTCATCACAACGGCCGTTCCGCGACATGCCTCGAAGATGGCTCCCTCAATAGCGACGTGTGAGACGTTGGACAGATCCACGAGCGTATCCAGCATGGAGACAACCACGCGCCCGTTTTGCATAGGCGTCGGCGGCCAGAAATAGAGGACGCCCGCCTCGCGATCAAGGTACCACTCGCCGGACGCATCCAGTTCGGCCAGGATATTCATCCCGTAGAACCACTGACCGACGCGGTATCCGTAATGATGGTATGGCGGCACAACGGAGATGATACGTTTCTCGGTGTCGATGGATTCGACCTTCTGCCGTTCGTCGGACCAATCCCAGAACCAGTAGCCGTGCACCCACAGGTCGTTCTCTTCGGCCCAGCGTTTCGGTCGGTCGCCCTCGTACATGAACTGGCCGGTCTTGCTGCCCTTCGTGCCCCTCACATTCACCGTACCGGGTTCGACGAGACCGACGATCTTGACAAATCCCTCGTTCGGCCACCGTGCCAGCGTCATCGGCTTATCCTCTAAGAACAGTTCGAGTCCGCCGCCCTTGACTTGACCATAGTCCGTCAGCCCTGCTGCCTTCAGGTCCGCTTGGAGCACCTTGGACCGGGCCTCTGGGGCGAGCCTTCTGAGAATCGCTTCATCCGTCACCGGCTTCCAGCCCTCTATACGTTTGCCGCCAACAATTCGCACCTCTTCGCCCGGCCACGCGCTGTAGATGACTGGCTTGCCGGCACGTCCCGAATCCGCGCTTGTCAATCTGAAGGTCTCGTCCCGCTCGTACACGCCCGCCCTCAACCAGACAACAACCTTCTCGGTGCGATCGGTCTTCCGCACGGCGTCACGAGCCGCCTCCAGTGTCCTGAAAGGCTGGGCCTTCGTCCCCGGGTGGGCGTCGCTACCCTGTGGTGAAACGAAAAACGCTGTCTCCTCGCCGTAGCCGCAGTTTGCGGCTGCCGTGCCCAGAAGCACCACGGCCGTAAAAACTTTCCATATCGAGTTCTTAGCAACGATGGACCATAACACCTTGGTTGTTTTTTCACATCGATCCATAAGTGCCATCATAGTGGACTTGCCTCGTTTGTCAAAACAGATTCTCTCCGGCCCTGCCGGCAACGAGAAGTCACATGGAAACGTTTCCCTATGCGAGATACGAAAGGACCTCAATAAGAGGGAGAGGTTAGTATGGTCTCACCAGATTCCCATTGAGATCTCTTGCTTTATTCTTGAAAAATTCGTGGGAACTGTGTATACTATTGGGAGAACAGTGACGGAGCAAAACATCTTAGCCTTGTAGCTGTTAGTAATTGTTTTGGTACAGTATACAGTATACAGAAGATGGTTACCCGCCTGTACAATCGCTATTGGGCTAAAGAGGGGAAGATGCGATGAAGAAGTGTCGCACACAATTCCCCTCAAAACGCCGTCACGGCCGCTTTAGTGGACCATGCAATCGCAACACTGGACTTTTTCCGGGACATTGCTGTTTTGCAGGTCAGGCCGGACGGTACGTGGGAGCGAGTGAACGATGGATGATAAAGAAAGAAACAAGCAAGATGAATTGGTGAATCGACTTCAGGGGATACTGAGACTTGTCGGTCGCGGCAAGAGGCTGTGGATAATCTTAGTCTTTGCTGCGGCAACATTGACGGTATGGGTATTGTGGGGCTCGACGAGAAAAGCGGGCTTGACTTCTGTGAGTCATAGACTAAGCACATTCCCTGTGCGTCGCGGTGATTTGACCATCACGGTTACGGAAAGCGGCAGCATCAAGGCCCGCCAGACGACAGATATCAGGTCCGAGGTCTATGGGGAGGTGACTATAATTCGTCTTGTTCCCGAAGGGACTTATATTACGCAAGAAGATGTAAACAACGGCAAGCTGCTCGTTGAGCTGGATTCTTCGAGTTTGAAAGAAAGGCTCAAAGAAGAAGAAAAGGGGCTTGCCAGCGACGAGGCAACCCTTACCCAGGAACAGGAGAATTATCACATTCAGCAAAACCAAAATGAAAGCGATATTACCTCGGCTCAACTGACGGTAAAGTTTGCCCTAATGGACTTTCAGAAATATCTTGGTAAGATTGTTGCACAGAGGGTGATTGAGCAGGTGGAGGCGGACCCCAATCTGAGTATTGACATGGTATCGCTTCTTAAGGAGATCGATGATCCCAATTTGGGTGGTGAGGCTTCGCAAGAACTAAAAAGACTAACGGACAGTATCACACTGGCAAGAAGCAAGCTCCAGCGGGCGGAGGATACATTGGGATGGACGGCGAAGCTTCGCGAGAAAGGGTACGTTTCTGATAGCCAGTTGCAGGCAGATAAACTGGACTGCGACAGCCTCAAGATCCAAGAGGAACAGGCCGTAACGGCCTTGGATTTATTTAAGCTGTACGATTTTCCCAAACAGGTTGAGCAGCTCCTCAGTGTCTATAGAGAAGCTGGACATGAACTTGAGCGGACCAAGGCCCGTGCCCGGTCGAGGATGGCACAGGCCCAAGCTAGGCTAAGCAATGCCGAAGAAGACGTCACGGAGTCAAGAGAAGACGTACAAAGAAGGAGAAGCCAGGTTGCCGCTTGTACAATCAGAGCACCGGCGCCCGGCTTGGTGGTGTATAGTTCAAGCAGCGATTCGTACAGATACGGGGAGAGAGGGCCTATTCAGGAAGGCGGCAAGGTTTATCAGCGTCAGAAGATTATATCACTTGTGAATACGGCGGAAATGATTGTCGAAATCCGTGTCCACGAGTCCTCGGTCGATAAAGTCCGTCAGGGTCAGCCTGCAACGATTACGGTTGAAGCCTTTCCCGATACGACCTTTCAGGGGGAAGTGTTTAGCGTGGCGCCGCTGCCCGACCCACAGCAGGGTTTTCTTAGTCCTGATGTCAAGGTCTACACCACCAAAGTCAGCATAGAGAGTTCCCACGATTCTGTCAGGCCCGGCATGTCAGCAAAGGTTGAGATTCTGGTTGACCAGTTGGACGGTGTTCTGTTTGTACCGGTGCAAGTGGTTGCAAATCGTGAGGGCAAAAAGCTGTGCTATGTTATGGCAAGTAACCGCGTGGAGAGGCGTGAGGTTGAAACAGGATTGTTTAACGACAATTTTGTTGAGGTAGAAAGTGGTTTGACGGAGGGAGAGAAGGTTTTGCTTAGTCCGCCGAGGTGGACTGTCTCAGAGTCGGCGGAAGAACACGTCGAAACTGAGCCGGAGCCACCGAAAGAACAGGTGGAAACCAAACCGGAGCCGCCGAAACAACAGGCGGAAACAGTTACGTTGGTTGACAATAGCCTTCAATGATCCTACGTAGCATCAGCAACGATGCTTCTTATCTCAGTGTGCGATACCGTTGACTCCAGGAATTAAAGGGGTGAGAGTCGGCAATCGAAAATCCGTTGCTATCAACGGTGTCGGACGGTTAGAATACAGCAGAGTCGCCGACGCGCCAAAGCCGCTACGGCGACGGCACATTGACACGAATCATTGGAGGCAACATGGACTCAAACAGACACGAAACACACGTAACGGGACGCAGAGAGTTTCTCTCACGCCTCTCCGTGGCCGTGACCGGTTCAGCTTTGGCCCTCGGAAGTACTTCCAAGGCAGAAGGCGCCGGATCAGACGAAACCTCTTCGCCCGCCCCGCTGCTGCCGACCATCCGGCTCGGCGACCACCAGGTCACCCGTCTGATCGCCGGCTCGAATCCCATCTCCGGGTACTCGTATCTGGGCCCCCTGCTGGACCGGCACATGAAGGAGTACTTCACACCGACGCAAATCGTCGAATTCCTCTGGAAGTGCGAACGTGAGGGCATCAATACCCACCAAGGGACTCGCCCGGAACTGATGGCCGGAGTCTTCCGGACGTTGCGGGAGCGAGGCTCGAAGATGAAGTTCATCTGCCTGCACGCTGGCGGGTCGCAGAACGCTCCGGTCAAGAAAGTGGTCGAAAGCACCCAGCCCATCGCCATCGCTCACCACGGCGGGGTCACCGACAGGCTCTTCCGGCAAGGCAAGCACGACGAGGTTCGCGACTTCGTCAAATGCGTGCGCGATGCGGGCGTGCTGGCCGGCGTCTCGGCCCACAATCCCGACTGTATCAAGCGGATCGCCGACGAAGGCTGGCCGGTGGACTTTTTCATGACGTGCTTCTACTACCTTACCCGGACACCGGAGGAGTTGAAGAAAATGCCGCCGGTAGTTACGGTCCAGATCGGCTATTCGTTCTTTGCCTCCGATCCGCTTGAGATGACCAAAGTGGCCCAGCAGGTTGACCAGCCCTGCCTCGGTTTCAAGATTCTGGCGGCCGGGCGGATGTGTCACAGAGAGCACTTGGTCCGAGAGGCGTTCAAGTTCGCTTTTGAGCATCTCAAAGCGAGCGACGGCGTGATCGTCGGCATGTATCCTCGGTTTCACAATCAAATCCAACAGAACACCCAGTATACCCGGCAGTTCGCGCCGACACCACAAACGTGACCTTGGGCCGAGGCTTAATGAACTCTGATAGCCCGTTGGATGCGGATAGGTGGTTTTAGCGTTTGGCCTTCGGCGGGGGAGGCATGGATCTTGTGTACGATGTCCATCCCCTCGACCACGCGCCCAAAAGCAGCAAAACCCTGGCCGTCCGGATTTCGTTTGCCGCCGAAATCCAGTTCCGGCTGATCGCCGACGCAGATGAAAAAGTGGTGCGTGGCCGTATCGGGTTCCATTCGCGCCATAGAGATCACGCCGTCAAGATGGCGAAGACCGGTGTCACTTGTGCGCTCGATAGCAATAGGCCCGAACGCATCTTTTTCCCTGGAAGGGTCCGCCTGGGCCTGGATCACTGCGATCTTCACAGGGTCGTCCGGTTGATTCGAGGCCGTGACCGTGCGAAAGAAGACGCCGTCGCTGTAGAAGCCTTCCAGCACGTATCGCAGGAAGTTCTTCGTCGTGACGGGGGCACGCTTGGCGTCGAGTTCAACTTCGATATCGCCAATTGCCGTCTGAATGAGGACGCGGGGCTTGTCCGTCAACGGCTCTTGGCGCCATCGAAAGTGAGGGGCCTTCGCCGGGTCCCAGCCGGCAAGGTGAGCCCGCCCTGCCTCGTCACGATCCATCGGTTTGCGGTAGCGCCACGGGCCGTCGCCTAAAACGTCCGCACACAACTTCGCCAGCTCGGGATCGTATTCCTTCAGTTCGGCACGCGTATTGACATGACAATGGAGCGCATCATTCTCGCGGTTATTGTCGAACCAGTTCTGGACCCCCTCGGCCCAATACTCGGCCCGGTTGGTTATGGCATAGGCGTCCGGATAGAGCCCCTGGTCTCTGGCCTTTTCAAACGCAGCCTTCAGTCTTTCATCGAATGTGGGATCGATCGCGCGCAGGGCGATGTGGTGCATGGCGTGGGCGAATTCATGGATCAGAATGTTTTCCGTGGAGTAGGGATCTCCCGGATAGCACAACATGTTCTCCTCGGCACAACTAACCGGCGAGCCGCCAAGTCCACGGGCCCGGCGGTCCCAATAGACTTTGGGCTTGAGCCGGCTGTGCTCGGGCACGTCCGTCGTGAACTCGTTCCAGGCCATAACGACCACGTGCACGTTCTTGTCGGCCAAGGCGCGGAAGATATCACCGCGTTCGTCCAGCATGTGGCGGAGTATCCACGCCGCCTCGAGAATGGCAAAATCGGAGACCTTGGCGCTGCCGACCACAGGCAGCCCGCCGACGTCAACGTATTTCTGATAGAACGGCCCCAGCTCAAATTCGTTGCGGATTGCGCCCGGGACAGGACCAACCGGATTCGCTTGCGGCCCACCCTCAAGGGCTGCTCGCCTACCGACACCAGCCTGAGCGACGGCGTCGGACCAATCACCCGGGACCCCGCAAGCCACAGCAAAAATGACAGACAGAATACACGATCGGGCAGAAGCCTTGCTCCATGTCGTCGCAGGTCGCCTGTTCACCTGATGCCTTTCCCTGTCGGAGGCTGTCCGTATCGGCGCCACCGAGTTTACGCGCTCGTATCGAGCTTTTTCAGCCCCTTTTTCTGGGCCGTTTGGATTTGGTCTTGGATTCGCCGCTGGCACGTGCCGTCCCTTCAACATCTGATTTTGTCTTCAGCGTCCGCCCCGGCTTCCTTTTCAGCTTCGGCTTTTGCCCTTGTTTCGGCTTCAGTTGTGGAGTCGCAGCCTTGATTTTCGCTATTTCCTCGGCATGAGCTTTAGCCTTCTCTTTCATTTCGGCTTCGATCTTTACCCTTTTTGCAGCTTCGGCCTTGGCCTTCTTTTCTGCCTTCGCTCTTGCTATGGCTTCAGTTTCCACTCTCGCTTCGGCTCTCGCCCTGGCTCGCGTTTCGGCCTTTGTTTCTTCTTCCGCTCTGATTCTTGCCTCGACGTGGGTTCTGGCTTTCTCTGCGGCTTCAGCCTGGATTTTCGCTATTTGGTCGGCAGAAGACGTAGCTCTTTCTTGCGCTTCGACCTCGACCTTGGCCCTTTTTTCAGCCTCGGCTCTGGCCTTGTCTTCCGCTTTGGCTCTCGCCTGGGCTTCGGCCTCCACTCTCGCTTCCGCTCTACGCCTTGCTTCGGCTTCGGCCTTTGTTCTTTCTTCCGCTCTCGTTCTTGCCTCGACGTAAGCTGCCGCTTTCTCCGCGGCTTCGACTTTGACTCTGGCCATTTCCTCGGCATGAGACGCAGCTTGTTCTTGTGCTTCAGCCTCGACCCTTGCCCTTTTCTCGGCTTCGGCTCGGGCCTTTTCCTCTGCTTCCGCTCGCGCCCTGGCTTCTGCTTCCACCCTCGCCTCGGCTTTTGCTCTCTTCTGCGCCTCGGCTCTCACCTTATCTTCAGTCCTACATCTGGCCTCAATTTCGGCCTTGAGTCTCCCTTCTGCTTCGGCTTTCGCCTCGGCGTAGGACCGTGCTCTTTCTTCGGCTCTGGCTAATGCCTCGGCGTATGTCCGGGCTCTCTTTTCAGCCTCAGTCTTCACCTCTTTTTCAGCTTTGATTCTGGCCTCATCCTTGGCTTTTAGCTCGGCTTCAGCTTTGAGCCTTGCTTTCGTTTCCGCCCTGAGCTTTTCTTCTGCTTGCGCTCTGGCCAAAGCTACAGCTTTTGTTTGTTCTTTAGCTTTGGCTATCGCCTCGGCATAGGCCCGTTTTTCCGCCTTGGCCTTGGCTTTGGCTTCAAGCCTGGCTATTCTTTCGGCTCTGGCGTCGGCTCTGGCCCTTAACTTGGCTTCTACCCTCCCCCTTTTTTCAGCTTCTACCCGTGCCTGGTCCTCAGCTCTTGCTCTTGCCTTGATTTCGGCTTTTAGCTTCTCTTCTGCTTCGGCTCTTGATTTGGCTTGCTCTTTCACCACGGCCTCAGTATCGGCCAGTGACTGGGCTTTGGCTTCAAGCCTTCGCTGTGCATCGGCTTCGTTAACGGTCTGTTCGCCGGGTTTGAAAAACAGCGGCTCGGCAAACTGGACAGCAACAGAACGTACTGAACTACTGACGGTATCGACTCGACAGACACGGCCGATGCGATTGACGAATACCGTATCAAAGGAGTCATCCGAGTCAAAGTGAGGGACACCAAAGCTCGTTGTTACGAGTTGGCCGGGATGCGGACAGTTCTTGTCTGCGCGGCAGAGAAATGCCATAGCCTCGCTGGAAACATCGACGATCCGACCCGGAACGTTCTCGGCGAACCGAACGGGCCAGCAATAATGCAATCTTTTCTCTTTTCTTCGTTCGTTGGTCACTTCCATACCCGATACCACAGGAATCTCCTTTTCCGTACTATGCCGTCTATCGATGCAGCAACAGCGCTTCGGCCGCAGCGGCAATGGTCCACCCGGTCTCCGGCAACACGACGACCTTAATGCGATCCACCAAACGTCTATCCCTGCAGCCGCGATATGCAGCCCGCAGAGAGTTGGCTTCCCTGGACGTCAATTCGAATCCGTGCATCAATACATATATCGGCTTGCGTCCAATAATGACATGAATACTATACCAAAATACCGATCAGGATTGATATGCACGGCGGGTCGTTCCAATCCCAGTATTTGGCAACAGCAGCCAGGTTCGCCAGCATTTTGGAATCTGTCTGCGCAGGATCGGTGCGGTCTCAAGACGTTGCCGCGGCAGGTGAATTGTTGAACGCGATTCTGGCTAAGACCAAGGGCGATTGACACCATTGGGCTGTTTTTTTTGCTGTTTTCGCCACCAAAGGACTTGACGGCCTGAATGAGGACTTGTTAGCATTGAATGTGGCTCGGGCAGGTAGCTCAGTTGGTAGAGCA
>Ga0209427_10004939_pt1 | contig 15335 bp, 10 predicted proteins | sample DeeMarSWOR136_30_FD_187465 | JGI IMG/M metagenome (GOLD analysis project Ga0209427, IMG submission 187465) | Marine sediment microbial communities from White Oak River estuary, North Carolina - WOR-1-36_30 (SPAdes) (version 2) | ecosystem: Environmental > Aquatic > Marine > Intertidal zone >...
TTGTCTCATCGCCCTCCTCAAGCTGCTTGATAGAAAGTGCGATCTTCTTTTCCTCTTTGTTGATATTTAATACCTTCGCCTGTATGACATCATCAACCTTAAATCTGCTTAAAGGATTGCCGCCTTTCTCTCTTGTTAATTCCGAAACGTGAACTAATCCCTCAATCCCTTCTTCAAGTTCAACAAAAACCCCGAAATCGGTAACATTCGTCACCGTTCCGGTGACCCTCGTGCCTGCCTTATATCTTTCCGGAATCTCATCCCATGGATCAGGTGTTAACTGCTTGATGCCCAGAGAAAAACGTTCATTGGCCTCGTCAATATTGAGGACCACAGCCTGAACCTCCTGACCCTTTTTGTATATTTCTGAAGGATGTTTAATCCTTTTTGTCCATGAGATATCCGATATGTGTACAAGACCGTCTATCCCTTCATCAATGCCTATAAATATACCAAAATCAGTGATATTCTTAATCCTGCCTTCAATGGTGGTGCCTACAGGATATTTCTCTCCTATTACATCCCATGGATTCGGCTCAACCTGCTTCAGTCCCAGTGAGATACGCTTGTTTTCTGAGTCTATATTTAAGACTACGGCATCCACAATATCGCCTACTTTAAGTATCTGTGATGGATGCCTGACCTTTCTTGTCCATGACATCTCTGACACGTGGATCAGGCCTTCAATCCCCTCTTTCACCTCCACAAATGCCCCGTAATCCGCCAGGCTGACTACCTTTCCCCTGACCTTTGTGTTCACCGGATAATGCTTATCCGCGTCAGTCCATGGGTCGGGATTAAGTTGTTTAAGTCCGAGGGATACCCTTTCTTTTTCCACATCGAATTTCAGCACCTTGACAGTGATTTCATCACCGATCTGGTAAAGTTCTGAAGGATGACCAACACGCCCCCATGAGATATCGGTGATATGAAGCAGACCATCGATTCCACCAAGGTCAATAAATAGACCGTAGTCCGTTATATTTTTAACCGTGCCTTTGAGCACGGAACCCTCTTCAAGTTTATGTAAAGTCTTCTCCCTTTTGATCTTTCGCTCTCTTTCAAGGATCGCCCTCCTTGATAAAACAATATTCGAGCGGCGTTTATTGTATTTCAGGATCTTAAAATCATGTTTTGTGCCTATAAGCGCATCAAAATTTCTGATGGGTTTTAGATCTATCTGAGAGCCCGGTAAAAAGGCCTGAAGACCTATATCAACTGCCATGCCGCCCTTGAGACGAGAAATAATCTCACCTCTTATAGTGCCATCCTGTTCATATATCCTCTTAATCTCATCCCATATCTTTATTTTGGCGGCCTTCTCTTTGGACAGGATAATCCGGCCATCCTCGTCCTCCCTCTTTTCCAGAAGAACATCTATCTTATCCCCAACCTTTGCGGTGATATTACCTGCGGTATCAATAAATTCGGCAATCCTGATCTGACCTTCAGATTTATAACCAATATCAACAAGGACATACTCTTTGCCGATCATAACGATCTCTCCTGAAACCAACTCTCCTTCCTGGATACTTTTCAGGCTACTTTCATAAAGTTCCTTGAAGCTGCCTGACCCTGACTCCTCGTTTGGGCCCTGTTTTGCTTTGTCAGTATGTGATGTTTTATGATCACCCGTGTCATTGGAATTATGTCCCTGTTCCTTCGTTTCACGATCAATAGCCTTGATATCCCCATCCTCTTCGCTGTTAGTATTGATATTATCTCCCATTGTTTGGTCTGTTAGTTTGTCCATTAACTTGATTACCCCCTAAGTGTATTACTTAAAAATTAATAATATTGATTGCTAAATTATTTAAATTTACCAGATAAAAATACAAACATCAATATCCTATTTTATGTTTTTCCCTTTTTTCCTATCTTTCCAAGTAGTTCTTCAACAACCTCATCTATGCCCAGCGCGGTAGTATCAATGATTATTGCATCAACAGCAGGCCTTAGCGGTGCGATAATTCGTGTCCTGTCTTGCTCATCCCTTTTTTTAAGCTCCATCTCAACCTGCTCCATGGATATGCATTCACCCCGATCCACCCTCTCTTTATACCTTCTTACCGCCCTTATGTCAGGGGATGCCGTGAGGAAGAATTTATGATCCGCGTCCGGGAATACTACCGTGCCCATGTCCCGGCCTTCAGCGACTACACCCCCTTTCCTTCCAATCCTGCGCTGAAGCCCTGTCATGGCATCCCTTACCTCTTTTATTGCGGATATCTTTGAAGACAGCATATCAATTTCAGGCCTCCTTATCTCATCTGAGATATCCTCTTCACCAATATATACCCTGTAATTATCGCCGGTCGGCCTGAAATTGATATCAATATCCCGGCACATCTTATGCAACGCGGAGACATCGCTGAAATCTATTCCCCTTCTCAAGGCGCTCAAGGCCACGGCACGATACATTGCCCCGGTATCAAGATAGAGAAAATCCAGTTTTTTTGCTAGAATGAGACTTATGGTGCTTTTTCCGGCGCCGGCTGGCCCGTCAATAGTTATTATACCTTTCACAAACTATCTCTCCGTAAGTATTAAAATCATGAAATCTTTAAAAGTGTGTCTTTTCAGCTATGCCCCCGGGTTCTCTTTTAGAGGCGAAAACGGCCAGTGCCCGATATTTTGCATAACTCACAGCAAAGGCGGACGATTTTATGTCACGGCTGTTCTTCAAAAGACGATATCTCAAAAGAAGGTTCCACCCAAGTACTGCAATGGTCTTTTTTTTTAAGGATTTACTCCCCCGAAGTTATTGCAGAATATCCGGTTACTAACCGGAAAGGGCCTATCAGACCCTTAAAAATAAGACCATCGGCAATAAGGCCTATAGATATCGTCTTGAAAAGATCACAGTGACCGGGTTTTTGTCGCCCGCCTGTCGAAGATGCCGCTTGCGGTGACGACATCCTTATGCCGTTTCCTTGCAGATTATTTCTTCGCCTCTGAGAAGAGACCCCCACGGGACATTAGACCGGCATTATAGGTCAAATTTTTTTCGAATACTCCTTATAGATTTTTATATTACTTAACGCCTTTTAAATATTGTTATCGTTTAAGGTCATCCAACACCTTTTTAATGGCGCGAATAAATCTCTCATTCTCCTCAGGCAGGCCGACATTTATCCTTATATACTCATCCATGCCATAGCTGTCCAAGGAACGGACAATGACGCCCTCCCTGAGCATTAATTCGTAAATCCTCTTGCCTCCAAATGGCACCTTGATTATGAAAAAGTTGGTCTGTGTCGGAAGATATTCAAGACCAAGCGTGTCAAGCTGTTCATGCAGATAATCGAGTCCTTCCTTTACAAGCTTCAGCGTGGCGGATACAAATTCAATATCATCCAGGGCCGCCAAAGCCGCTGCCTGGGCCAGGCTATTTATATTAAAAGGCTGTCTCACCCTGTTCATATAATCAATAATCTCATCAGAGGAGAATCCATAGCCTATCCTTAGTCCCGCAAGCCCGTAGAGTTTGGAAAAGGTTCTTAACAGGATAAGCCTAGGGTAATTCATAAGGAAATTTAGCCCGTTAGCCACATCTTTATCTGTCACGAAATCTATATATGCCTCATCCAAGACAATAACAATATCATTGGGCATGCCCTTTAAAAAGGCCGAGACCTCCCTTTTCGAAAGCGCTGACCCCGTTGGATTGTTAGGATTATTGATAAATATTATCTTGGTCTTTGGGGTGACTGACTCCGTAATCTTTTTAAGATCAATCCTGAAATCCTTTAGCGGGACCGATATGAGTTTGCCTCCGGCGCTGATCACAACCTTCTCATAGATCAGAAAGGTCGGACTAGCCTGGATTACCTGCTTGCCAGGGATTAAAAAGGCCCTCACAATAAGCTCTATCAGCTCATTGGATCCGTTACCTAGGATGATACGGTCCTGGGAAATCCTGTATAGGTCAGATAATTTCGATTTGAGATAATAGCTGCTGCTATCAGGATATCGATTAATCTTCTCGATATTATCCATGATAGCCCGGACAGCCAAGGGTGATGGGCCAAGGGGGTTTTCATTCGATGCGAGCTTGATCGACCCTGTTATACCCAGCTCCCTTTCGAGCTCCTCTATAGGCTTTCCAGATGGATAGGGGACAAGTTTTTCAATTCCCTTAGTCGTTAATCTTCTCATAAATAGCCTCCGTCGGGTCTTTATATCAGAAGGAAGGGAAATATCAAGGTTTTTGCCAATTTTTAAAGATCAGATCTTTTCATTAAAAGAGACTTGACTTCAATCTCTTGATTAATTATGTATAAAGCTCTGCAGAAAGGACTTTTATCCTTTTGCATCAGTATTTATAGACGCCTCAAACATTATCAACCTTTAAGGCAGGAGATCCATGAATAAATCGCAACTCATCGAAGCCCTTGCCAAAGCGGAAAATCTGGCTCTTAAAAAGGCGGAGGAAGTCGTCAATACTGTTTTTGGTGACATAGAAAAGGCCCTGATCAGAGGTGAGCGTGTTGAAATCAGGGGTTTTGGCAGTTTTAAAATCAAACACTATGACGGCTACCAGGGAAGAAATCCCAAGACAGGCGAGATCATCAACGTAGCGCCTAAAAAGCTGCCCTTCTTTAAGGTCGGCAAAGAACTTAAGGAAAGAGTTGATATTGTGTAGGTATCAATAAGCGGCCTTGGTCGTGCAAAACGGGGGGTCTGCGGTGCCCTGTAACCCGAAATCCGCTTACACGGGGTTAAAATCCTTCAATAGAATCATGACTTAGGGGTGTTCTCTGATCACCTCAACGCCGGGGTGGACCACACGCGACAAACGATTATGAACCCCGTCAGGTCCGGGAGGAAGCAGCGGTAAATAATGCTGTTTGTGTCGTGCAGGCATCTACCTCTTGTTGAGCGTGACGGTGTCATTCCGTTCATGTTTCATGGTAGGACGCACGACCAAGGCCTGTTATTTTATAAACCATATCTTGTCCAACCGATCCCTGGTCTAGAACCTGTCTTGTATGGATTATAGATCTCCCAGAGAAAATCTCATCAGCAGATATTCCCATAAACTAATTCCCAGGGTGACTTATGGAATCCTTTATCTACAGTTCCCTATCCTCTCCGGTTATAATTATCTGACCCATGGGATTTTTACCCGAATCGGCGGTGTGAGCGAGCCCCCATATGATACCCTTAACTGTAGTTACAATGTAGGGGATCAGCCCGAGAGGGTGAATGAGAACCTCCAGATAATCAAGGATGCTATAGGAGCTAAGGATCTCATACATATGAATCAGGTTCACGGCGGGGGCATAGTAATACTGCAAAATGACTATCACACCTGTATTGAATCAACATCAAATGCAGACGCCCTGATCACCAATATTCCTTCCGTTGCCCTCATGGTCAAACAGGCGGACTGCCAGGGTGTAATATTGTATGATCCTATTAAGGCCGTCCTCGCGGTCGTCCATTGCGGCTGGAGGGGGAATGTCCACAATATCCTTGGAGCTGTCGTGGACAGGATGAGATCGAATCTCGGATGCCGGGAATCGGACATCCTGGCCGCCGTTGGCCCATCTCTCGGACCATGTTGCGCCGAGTTTACTTCATATAAGGAGATATTTCCCGAATGGTTCAGAGAATTCATTGTCCGACGCAATCATTTTAACCTGTGGGAGATAAGCCGGAGGCAGCTCTTGGATGCCGGCCTTGTGGAAAACAGGATTCAAATCGCCGAAATCTGCACAAGATGTAATACTGAAATCTTCTATTCCTACAGGGGCGAAGGGACTACCGGTAGATTCGCCACGGTGGCAATGCTCAGGCAAACAGGCTAAAAAAACCGGCTCTTGGTCAGTATGTTTCTGTCAGATTCTTAAATCCGGCAGACAGTATCATTCGGTGATCGTGAACTGTTTGGATGTCAATATGTTACCGTCGGAGGATAGTACATCCACACGCCATCCGCCAGTCCAGGTGTCCATTATCCTCTTAGATGACCATGTGCGCCATGTCTTGGCATTCACATTCAATTCTATCCTGAACATCTCCTTGTCATTGTAATACCATACATGGAAGATTGAGGTCGTATCCTGATCACTGGTTAATTTCGTAAAACAGTAAAGTTGCCCTATATCCTTGGAGAAACTCGTATCGGCTCCGACCGGCTGTCTATTCTCAACAGATGTGCATACCTGAATATCTTCAACAACTATGGCCGGAGTCCCTTGGGCAAAAGCCAGGACAGGCAGTAAAAAGATAACTAAGACACCAAATAAAGTTTTTATTTTCATATGCCCTCCATAAATATTATTGTTAATATATTAATAAAAATGCTGGCATGGGTATTTTGAATCAATATAGAGCTAAAAAAGAGAATATCGAATATCGATTTCAGAATATCGAATATTGAAATAATCTAAACTTCATAATTCAAAACATGTCCTGGACTACGATCCAGGATTCCCTGTTCAATATTCGATATTCAATATTTTTTAAAGCGTTTTGGCTCTACAAAAGGCATCCCCATGGGATATATATTCGCTAGTCATATCTAATAATACGAACACTTTTGAATGTCTTCACATACTATCCCCTGCGGATCACAAGCTTCCTTAGTGTAATTTTTAGATTTTTTTCACCAGCCAGTGTAACATCTATTATACAAAATCCGAGTACATACTGTATACATTTTCACTTAAAGAGCTTTCAACCTTGCCGTTCAGTTTGTGCATAACTGCCTGCATCGACCTGTTTGTCGTGTGGACTTCCGCCGTGAAACCCCGAATGCCGTCCTTCTGAGCGATCCTGGCGAGATATCTTATTAAAAATGTTCCTATCCCGTAATTCTGCCACTTATCCTGTACAACCAGTGCCACCTCAGCCCTGTTGGTCTTCTTATCCAGATAATACCCGCCGAATGCTATTATCTCTTCATCCCCTGCCTCCGGGATAGTCGCGACTATCCCAACCTCGTTTCTGTGATCTATATATACAAAGTCCTGGATCTGTTTCCGCGGCAGCTGTTTCATATTCCACCCGAAACGGTAATATATGGTGCCCTCCGACAATCTGTAAAAGAGATCCCGCATTCTGGGGGCATCGGTGGGATGTATCGGGCGGAACTTTAACTTTGTCCCGTCCTCGAGAAGCATCGTGGTCGTGAGTTCCCTGGGAGTTACATAGAGCTTGCCCTCAACCTCCGCCAGGCTGGGAACGACATACCCGTATTCAATGGCCTTCTTTAGCAGTTCGGCCCTGAAGTTCGGATGCGCGATGCTGATAAGGGCCATCGCCCTGTCCTGTATGCTCTTACCATGGAGATAGGCAGCCCCGTACTCGGTAACCAAGTAATGGATATCACCCCTTGTGGTGACAACGCCCCCTCCCGGGGTTAACTGTGCCACTATGCGGGAGACCTTTCCATCTTTTGCCGTTGATGGCAATGCTACGATACTCTTTCCCTTATTGGACCGATTTGCTCCACGATTAAAATCGGCCTGTCCGCCGATGCCTGAGATAAATTGTGTCCCCAGTGAATCGGCGCAGATCTGACCGGTAAGATCAACCTCAAGTGCGGCATTGATTGCTACCATCTTGTTTTGCTGCCCGATAACCATGGGATCATTTACATATTCCGTGCGTCTGAAGGAAAACACCTCATTATTATCTATAAAATCATAAAGCTTTTTTGTGCCCATGCAAAAGCTCGTCACTATCTTGCCTTGATCAACGGATTTTAATCTGCCGTTAATCGCACCGGACTTCACCAGATCCACTATCCCGTCTGAAATCATCTCGGTATGAATTCCAAGGTCCTTCTTGTCTTTAAGATAATCCGCAACAATCTGTGTTACCTTCCCCAAACCCAGTTGTATGGTGGAACCGTTCTCGATCAGTGCGGCCACATGTTCGCATATGAGCCTATAATCTTCATCAACCACGGTAGCCGGAATCTCCATAATGGGTTCATCTACAGGCACAAGGATATCTATCTCATAGATATTTATAAGGCTGTCGCCGAATGTCCTGGGCATCCTGCTATTGACCTGGGCAATTACCGTCTTCGAATTCTCCACTGCCGCCTTTATGATATCCACGGAGATGCCAAGACTGCACATCCCCCTGTCGTCTGGTGGCGATATCTGGATCAGACAGACATCGAGAGGAATCTGGCCGTTACTGAAGAGCCGAGGTATATCTGATAGCAGAATAGGCGTGTAATTCCCGAAACCCTGGCTGATTGAGTCGCGGATGCTCTCCGAGACAAAAAAGCTGTTTACCCTGAAACTGTTCGCAAGCTCCTTTTTTGCGTATGGGGCATCCCCTATGGTCAACAACTGTATCACCTCGACATCCGCAAGCTCCTGGGCGCGGTCCGTCATTGCCTTGACGAGCAATGAGGGTTGAGAGCATCCGGTGCCGATTAAGACACGGTTGCCCGGGGATATATTCTTAACAGCCCCTTCTGCCGAATCCGTAATCACGTTAAATCGTTTCTGCCAATCCTGAATATCTTTTTTATCTTTTTCTTTATCCATTCTTCACCCAGCTTTCCGAGAGTGTTATCCTAGCATCGGCCGCCACGGAACGGCCGCCGACAGGTCCTACGATAAAAGGATTAATATCCATCTCCATTATCTGGGGGAAATCCGTCACGAGCTGGCTGATATATTGCAGCCCTGTTGAAATAGCGTCCAGATCTACGGCAGCCTGTCCCCTGATACCCTTGAGCAATACATAGGAACGAGTGGATTCAAGCATCTGCATGGCCTCTTCCTTTGTTATGGGTGCCAGATGAAATGTAACATCCTTCATGACCTCAACAAAGATCCCTCCAAGACCGAACATCATCATGGGGCCGAATTGCGGATCCCTGGTCATGCCCAGTATAACCTCCCTGCCCTTGGGCACCATCTCTTCCACATATACGCCTTCCAGTAAGGCATCGGGCACTATCTGTCCAACGCGCATCATCATAAGGTCATGGGCGTCTCTAACCTCCTCACCATTCTGGAGGTTTATCTTTACGCCACCCACGTCGCTCTTATGGATAATATCCTTTGAGACAATCTTCATCGCCACAGGATAGCCGATGTAATCGGACAGCTCTACCGCCTGTTTTGATGAAACGCACATACCCCCTTTCGGGACCGTAAATCCGTACGCGCCCAGGATCTTCTTTGCCTCCACCTCTCCTATCTGGGTATTGCCCATCCTTTGGTACATATCAAAGATCCGCTGCACCCTTCGCCTGTTTACAGGGAAACGACTCACCACCCTCGGTTCCCTTTCGCGCCAGACCCTGTAGTCATACATCGCCTTGAGGGCATCTACGGCCCTTTCAGGGCTTGGATAGTTCGGCAGATTTCTTGCTGCAAGTTCTTCCCGACCGGGAAGGACATCCTTGCCACCCATAAAACATGCCAGGAGGGGCTTTTCTCCATTCGAGCAGTCCGCTATCACCTTGGCCGTTTCCATCGGACTCGTCATGAGCTGGGGGGTTAGGAGTGTGATGACCGCGTCCACGCGATCCGAGCTCATGGCGGTCTCAATAGCCATCTTATAACGCTCAGGGTCGGCATCCCCAAGGACATCTATTGGGTTACCAATACTTGCTGCATTAGGGAGTTTCTTCTTGAGAGCCGTTGCTGTTTGATGGTCCAGTTGGGCGACAGACAGGCCGGAATTCTCAACGGCATCGGCGCAGATGATCCCTGGGCCGCCGGCGTTCGTTACTATCGCTGTGGATATCCCCCTTGGAGTAGGTTGCATGGACAATGCGGTCGCGAAATCAAACAGCTGCTCAAATGTATCAGCCCTGATAATGCCTGAACGCCTGAATGCAGCGCCATAGGCCACGTCGGTCCCTGCCAGGCTTCCCGTGTGGGAGGACGCCGCCTTTACTCCTGCGGATGTTGTTCCCGCCTTGAAGATTACCACTGGTTTCTTAGACGTGACCTTTTCAGCTGACCGGATGAACTCCTTTCCGTCGATAATATTTTCGAGATAGCCTATTATGACCTTTGTCTCATCATCCTCTTCCAGTGCCTCCAAGAGGTCGATCTCATTGATATCCGCCTTATTGCCTATGCTTATAAGCTTGGCCAGACCGAGGCTACGTGACACAGCCCAGTCCAATATTGCGGCGCATACTGCTCCTGACTGTGATATTACAGATATATTCCCCTTTTTGGGCATATTTCTCGCAAACGTCGTGTTCATGGCATTATATGTATTGATTATTCCGAGCACATTAGGGCCAAGCATACGGACTCCCGCAGCCTTGCATAGGGTGGATATCTCTTTCTCAAGGCGCGCTCCCTCCTCGTCAACCTCCTTGAATCCGGCCGTAATAACGATTATAGCCTTCGCCCCCGCCGAGATGGAGGAGGTCACTGCCTCTTTTACATATTGGGTGGGGATGGCGATAACGCTCATGTCCACTGTCCCCTCATACTCGGACAGATGCTTGTAGCATTTGACATCGTGTATCTTATCCGCCTTCGGATTAATGGGAATAATAGGTCCCTTAAACCCTCCGTTAATCAGGTTGGTAAGCACCGCGTTGCCGACCTTTTTAGGGTCCGCGGACGCGCCGATGACGGCTATTGAAGAAGGATTAAATAGATATCCAAACATCTGTTATTCACTCCTTTACCGGATATGAATATATAGAATTTCATATAGAATAAAAATAAGTCCGGTGTCAATAATCCATACTGTAGTGAACGCATCAAGTGAACTCTCCCCGCCTTAAAAGGCGGGGCTTCACGATCGACATTATTTTATAAGGCCCTTGAATAAGTCCTTTTTCGGATATTAAAACTTTTGTACCGTTTTATAAAGGTCTCTTTAGATTTTTCCAAGACCCCTTCCTAGCCTCCCCCTAAAAAGGGGAGGAAATATTAGAACCGCCTGCTTTTGCTACGAGTTATACAAGGTTCCAAGCAAGGTACTATTTTTGCCTTAGAAAAAAGACCGCTGCCGGACATATTTATATCAGTTTTTATATATATGTTTAATTATCTATTACGTTCACTAAATTATGGCTAAAAACAGGTTGATTTGATTAATAATTCATTGAGAATGAACAAAACCATGCAAAGAGATGGTTTTCCCTCATTTTTTTATTGTCATTTGTCTTTACATATCATATATAGTGCAGCAAATTATAAACAGGCATAATAATTGATATATCCATCCTGAATAAGGACCGGATATAACCGTGAACATTAACCTCTAGCTATTGCCTGCCCGGGCAATAAGTCTTACAGACAAATTTTGAAAGGAGTTAAAAATGGGAGCAGAAAAAGGTAAAGAAGTTGAATCCGTCTATATGGAGAAGAGGACTTTTGAACCTTCAAAGGAATTTGTCAAAAATGCCCTTCTTAAAAGCATGGCGGAATACAAAAAACTCTACAAGAAGTCCATTGATGACCCCCAGACCTTCTGGGGTGAGATGGCCGAGGAACATCTTGACTGGTATAAAAAATGGACTGGGCCCGCTGAGGAGTACAGTTTCAAGGATGATGTCTATATCAGATACTTTGCGGGCGGAAAGCTGAATGTGACCTATAATTGTCTGGATCGCCACCTGAAGACATGGAGAAAGAACAAGGCAGCCCTGATATTCCAGGGGGAACCCCTCGGCGAGTCTATGACCTATACATATCAGGAACTCCACCGCGAGGTGTGCAAATTCGCCAATGTACTCAAGGGCCTTGGGGTCAAGAAAGGTGACCGTGTTTCCATATATCTTCCCATGATTATGGAGCTTCCCGTGGCCATGCTGGCCTGCGCCAGGATCGGTGCGATCCATAGCATTGTATTCGGTGGATTTAGCGCCGACGCATTAAAAGATAGGGTTCAGGACTGCCAGGCATCGGTATTGATCACCTGTAACTGGGGATACCGTTCGGGCAAGATCCTGTCAACAAAGGCCAACTCGGACGCCGCCCTTGAGAAATGTCCGAGTGTTAAGCACTGCATTGTAGTCAACAGGATCAACAAAGAGACCACTATGAAGGAAGGCCGTGATTACTGGTGGCATGAACTTATGGCTAAGGCTTCGCCCTTCTGCGAGCCTGAAGTGATGGATGCCGAGGATCCCCTGTTTATCCTGTACACCAGCGGTAGCACGGGCAAGCCAAAGGGCGTGCTCCACACCACCGCCGGTTATCTTCTCTACACGACCATGACCATGAAATATGTCTTTGACATAAAAGACGAAGACGTATACTGGTGCACCGCTGACATAGGCTGGGTCACCGGGCATAGCTATATTGTTTACGGTCCCCTTAGCTGCGGCACCACATCGATTGTATTTGAAGGTGTGCCCAACTATCCTGAACCTGACCGTTTCTGGGAGGTAGTAGAAAAATATTCAGTGAATGTCTTCTATACAGCCCCTACTGCGATCCGGGCCATCATGAGGAATGGCGAAGAATGGCCCAACAAGAGGAACCTGAGCAGTCTTAGACTCCTCGGGAGTGTCGGGGAGCCGATAAATCCTGAGGCATGGTTGTGGTATTACAGGGTGATAGGAAAGGAACATTGCCCGATTACTGATACGTGGTGGCAAACCGAGACGGGCGGCCATCTAATACAAGGGATTCCGGGTGCGATGCCCATGAAACCAGGATCAGCAGCGCATCCATTCTTCGGCGTGGATCCGATCATAATGAGGGCGGATGGAACCGAGGCGGGAGTGAACGAAGGGGGACACCTGTATATCAAGAAGTCCTGGCCAGGTTTCATGAGAACGGTGTATGGAGATCCGGACAGGTTCAAGCAACAGTATTTTATACAAATCCCCGGTCTATATTTCACGGGCGACGGTGCGAGAAAGGATGAAGACGGTTTTTACTTCCTCATGGGGCGCGTAGATGATGTTATAAATGTATCAGGTCACAGGCTGGGAACAGCCGAAGTTGAAAGCGCCCTTGTTGCCCACGAGGCCGTGGCGGAATCTGCTGTTGTCGGATTTCCGCACGACATCAAGGGGCAGGGCATATATGCCTTTGTCACTCTCAAGGCCGGTTTTCAGCCATCGGATGATCTGAAGAAGGCACTAATTTCCCACATAAGAAAGGAGATCGGCCCCATAGCATCTCCGGATAAACTCCACTTCACTGATGCCCTTCCAAAGACCAGAAGCGGCAAGATCATGCGCAGGATACTGAGGAAGATAGCCGAGGGCGAGATAGGCTCTCTGGGCGACACATCTACACTGGCCGATCCGGATGTTGTGAAAAAGCTGGTTGATGGGAGACAATAATAATTCAAACGATTAATCTGCTTATCAATAAATAATCTATTAAAAGAAAACTCCGGCCACGTTAACCGGATATAATTCTTATAAGCCGGCCGTGGCCGGAGTTTTATATTAACCTAGGAGGGATTTATGTCATCATCTGTTAAAAACAAGGGCTGGCTGGTTACCTTTAGCGGGACAGGAATCAACCTCGCCCTTGGCATACTATATACGTGGAGCATATTTAAAGGTGCCATTGAATCAACTATCAAAGCCGGGGGTGAAGGGGCGTTTAATTGGAATCTTGCATCCACTAATACCCCATATTCGGTCTGCTGTATAGTCTTTGCCTTCGCAATGATCCTGGCAGGCAAATGTCAGGATAAGTTTGGTCCCAGGATCACGGCATTTATCGGCGGAGTGCTTGTAAGTATAGGTTTGATATGGATTTCAACAACCGCATCTTTTGCCGTATGGGTCATGGGATTTGGCCTTCTTGCGGGCGCCGGAATAGGGTTCGGATACTCGGCTGCAACCCCGCCTGCCCTGAAGTGGTTCCCGCCTTCCAGAACCGGTTTGATCGCAGGACTTGTTGTCGCTGGGTTCGGCCTTGCATCCGTATATATTGCGCCCCTTTCGCAATACCTCCTGGGGATTTGGGGAATACACAAATCCATGCTATTTTTCGGGATAGCCTTTCTTATAGTGGTATGTGGCCTTTCAACAATGCTGGTCAATCCGCCTGCCGATTATAAACCTGAAGAGAATAATGTTGCCGGCACTGTAAAACAGCCTGTAAAACCACAGGATGATATTCCTCCGTCGGGTATGATGAAGTCCGGGGCGTTCTATATTATCTGGTTGATCTATTTTATCGGTGCGGGCGCCGGTCTCATGGTTATATCCAGCGTGGCAGGGATGGCGAAAAAGAGCCTCGGAGATATGGCCTTCCTCGTAGTTGCCATAATGGCAATAGGGAACGCAGGTGGAAGGATAATTGCCGGCCTTTTATCTGACAAGATAGGCCGACGTCTCACGCTTGCTATCATGCTTCTGTTCCAATGCGTCCTTATGTTAATTGCCATACCGATTGTCGGCAAGAGCTCCAATGCAATCATCCTTGTGATCCTTGCCACCTTTATAGGATTTAATTATGGTACCAATCTCTCTCTTTTCCCATCTCTTACAAAAGACACCTGGGGACTGAAGAACTTCGGAATCAACTATGGCATAGTCTTTACCGCTTGGGGCATCGGAGGATTTGTTATGCCCATACTTTCTCAGATGCTATATGCAAAATATAATGTCTATACATATTCTTTTATAACAGCGGCGGTCTTTCTGTTTATCGGGGGCTTGCTTACTTTTGCCTTGAAAGGGGAAAAGAGGATAATAAAGTCTGCTTAAAATATACTAGGAGGTTATCGATGGTAATTAATTCGGGCATAGGCATTAAAAAAACTACCTGGAGATACTTATCATATATTGTGATCTGCGTTACCTTAACATTATTTCCTTCTCTTCCAATATCCGCTGCCGGAACGGATGACCTCGAGATGAGGATAGAGAAACTGGAAAAAGAGCTTAATGACCTGAAACTGCTTCTTCAGCGGCAAAAAGAGGCGAAAGAAGAGGCCGATAAGCCGAAAACGGAATCCCCCATGGTCAGAGGCTTCAAATTTAAACCCTATGGCTACATAAAACTGGACGCCGCATATGACGACAGCAGGACAAATTACGGCAACTATATCCTTTATGTCCCCAGCGAATCGACTAATAAAAATGATAATGAATTCAGCATGACGGCAAGACAGACACGGCTTGGCATAGACATCACTGCCCCGGCCGGAAGCGACTGGATGGCCCAGGGAAAGGTTGAAATCGATTTTTACGGTGACGGGCCCGCTGTTCATGAAAATAAGGCGGAGATCCTGCTGCGACATGCATATCTGTCTTTTAATAAGGGGAATTGGAGCGTCCTCGCGGGGCATACCTCTGATATATTCTCGCCCCTCAATCCTGCCACCCTGAACTATATTGTTGGATGGTCTGCGGGCAATATCGGGTATCGGCGGCCTCAAATACAGATAGCATATAATAACCG
>Ga0209427_10004941_pt1 | contig 15333 bp, 19 predicted proteins | sample DeeMarSWOR136_30_FD_187465 | JGI IMG/M metagenome (GOLD analysis project Ga0209427, IMG submission 187465) | Marine sediment microbial communities from White Oak River estuary, North Carolina - WOR-1-36_30 (SPAdes) (version 2) | ecosystem: Environmental > Aquatic > Marine > Intertidal zone >...
ACGAGGGTAACGCAGCCCTTCGACTTTGCTCAGGGCCGTGAGCCCGTCGAACGGCAGATGGGCGTTTTCCGACAGCCTCATATGGAGTCTATGATCATGAGATAGCAGCCCAAGAGGAGCAATAAGGGGAGCTCATACATATAAAGGCCAAATCGCGTAATTTCTACGCTGCCATTTGATTGCCCTTTGGGCGTCGCAAGAATGGTGAATGGATTGGAGTTCCTGTGGAAGTAAAGGAGATGCTCTCCGAACGCGTCAGTGAAGATACACTTGTTGCGCCAGGTGTTGGTGGGCTGCCAGTAGAATACGTGCCCGTCTGGAAATTGCAATGAACTCTGTCGTTCTCCCAATTTGGTGCGGAGCACGGCAAGTTCGGCATCTGAATCGCCGTGGTACAGAATAACTTTATCAAAGGGGAACCATTTTTTTTGAAACGTCCAGGTGCCCTCTGCAGACTCGGCCACGGCTCTGGTAATTTGGTTGTTTTTCAAATGGAGTATTCCAACGACGTCCTGCTTTGACCGAAGTTCGTATTGCCACTTGCCCATCCATTCTACCACTTGGCTATCCGTTTCACGAATTGTCTTCATAGGCTAAATCATATCCACAAGACCACTGATCATGGCCTCCAGTTCTCGATCCACTGCATTGAACTTCACACCAATTCCGTTCGGACTCACCCAGGCGATCTCACCGCCAATGAGGATGTGTTTGTGGGATACGGGCAGAGGGAAACCCAATGAGAGCTGTTGCCCCACATGGAAAGGTGCGCTGGTCCCAATAAACAGCCCGCCAGCGCTTATGTTCTGAATGAAATCCGTGTAGGCCCCTCCCTGACTGGCATAATCCACGACCGAGAAGTAAGGTTTTCTATGGTGTTTCCTCTTTTTTAGAAAGTGGGTAGTCTCCAACTCATCCAGTAGGCGGCGCTGTTCATCTTCGGACAGCTTCATGATCAATTCAATGAGTCGAGCTGTAATGTTGGGCTCCTCAGGTCTTTTGTCTAAAACCGCCATAATCCTATCCATTACCAGAGAACATCTATTTTCTCTTATGAGACTTGCTCCAGAGATCCCCAAATTTTTCAGGAGACCACACCCAGAGCGTAATTTTCTATGAAATATTCCAGTCGAGAAAGGTGGTCTTGATTTAATTCATCAAACTGAACGCCACATCTCCTCATGATCGCGGAATGGGCAAGGCCTTGCTTATTGACTTCAAAATCCGAAACAGTTCTAAAAGATACCTTTTCCAAGCGGAAACCATTATTGGCCAAAAATATGTCCAACTGGAATGATCTTTTGGGTTGCCTGCCATTGCCCACATAACGAAATGCCAGGCCGCCCTTGCTGATATCTATAATTTGGCCCAATTTGCCGTCAGGTCCTCTGAGGAGAGTAAATGCGTTCTGCGGCGCCTGAAATCGTCTAAATCTCCTTTTCTCAGCCGGCCCTCCGTTGCTGTTTGTCCGGTTTGCCCTGAGCAGGTGATGGGTAGGGCCAACGATGACCCGGCCCCTATAGCGCGATTTCTTGAGTGAGATCATATCCTTGTAACTTGCCCCTCAATTCTCCAAGATCTCCAGGACGGATTTGCCCTAGAAAAGCAAAAAAGATACCAATTCAGATCGCCAGAAAATCTCTCTAGATTTAAAGGAGTTGTAGCTTTCTTGTGGTGAGCTCAAAGCAAAGGTGTGAAGGTGAGTACCTGGATTTGAGAAATCCAGTTCCACATATGGGTAGAACTTTTCACACTTAAGACAACCCCCTAACCCCCGTCCTCCTTGGCAGAATGATCCGAACAGACAAGGGAGGACTGCTAAAGAAGGTAAACATTTTACAGGATTTTTTCAAATCATTTCAATCAGGAAATCCCTGATTTTTCCGTTCGAAATGCCTTACTTTGGGGGACGTTGGGGAGGGGCTTATCTTCTATCCTTCCTGGGGCTCGCCATTTTTGGGGGATTTGGCATGGCGAGAGATGACATCGGCAAGAACCATTCGGTCGTCGTCAGAAATTTTTATGAAGGAAAACCCCATTCCACGGTAGGTGTTGGCTTCCTCCATGCTATCGAAATTGGACCAAACCACTCGACCCTTTACCAGGATAGACTCCTGTTTGGGTATCTTGATAATCATCTGATGGACTTCATCTTCGTGGATTTCTTCCTGGCAGTGGACAAATACGCCGGCGATAGTGATATTTCTGGATTCTCCCTCTATGGTCCCCTTCTCTGTGATAATTGTAACAGGCCATCTCACAGGGATTCTGGGATGTTTCCGTTTCTCAATACCCTCCGCCAATTCTGAGCCTCCTATACACCACCTAGAACCTGCTGAAGCTTGTTGCAGCAGCATTCTGCATTTTCACCGCTAAATCGTCTTTTTGGTGATAAATCTCCTGTATCTTAGATTTTCAAAATCCCCTGAGAGGACCTCTTCTAGATCATTTATAAGATGTCGCAAATAGGGAACCTTGTCTCTTACACCATTCGAATCGGATTCATCAAGAGATTTTTCTATGCCATCCACAATGGTATGTAATTCCTTGATGATGTCATACTCCACATCCGAAACGGTGCTTGAACTGAAAGAGGCTACCAGTTCTTTTTCTTCGTCCTTTTTAGCCATTCTGAGTCTCCTTGTGCAGGCGCTGCAGGCCCCAGGCGCTCCCACGTCGCCAGCTATTCATTAATCTTCATCGACGAAACGCAAATTGGCTTCGTACCAGGCAAACACATGCCTCCTATAGAGTTGCTCACAAATGACGTGTGACACAAATGCGGCAATCAACCAGAGAATCCAACCCCAGTAAGGGGACATATCTAAAAATAGGCTTGATAGGCTCCCTAGCAAAAAGGCTGTGAAGAATATACACGCTCGTGCGCCTTCTCTGATAAATCCAGGATATTTCTCCTGTATCGTAGAGATGAGTCCTGCGAGTTTGCTATCCTCAAAAGACCTGTTCTCTTTCATTGTCCCCCAACCTCCTTATTAAAAGAAAACCCTCACCTCTCTCCTGATGAGAGATGGGGTTTTGGTGATTAGTACACAAAAACCTGGATCAAGATTTATGTCTTGACGAATCTTTGGTAATCCTCCAAAAGATTTTTAAGTTGTTTAATTTTAACCCAATTTGTAGCTAAAATCAAATTCAGACTCCGTATTAAAAACCGTAAATCGTCCGTCCTACCCCTGACATGCAAGAGAGCCAATTTTTGAAAATTCTATAGCTGCAATGTTGGAATATGCAGCATCTCTCGAGTTTCATCAGGGGAAGCAATCTCCCGCCCAAGCTCTTTTGCGATCTTTACGATTTTTGCCACTGATTCGGCGTTGTTTTTGGCCAATCTCCCCTTCTCAATATAAATATTATCTTCAAAGCCGACGCGGACGTTGCCCCCGAGAAGGATGGAGAGTGTTGTCGCCTCAAATTCAACATTTCCTATCCCCAAAACAGAGAATATGGAATCAGGGGGTAGCAAATCTACAAGGTGCATCAGATGTTTTGGCGAATAACGGGAAGCCTGATTGTTAACCAGATGCATTCCCAAAACAAAGCTCACATAGTAAGGCTTATCTAACACGCCCTGATCAATCAGGTATTCTAAATCATCCATGTCACTGTTGTTGTAAATTTCCACTTCTGGTTTAATTTGTTTCTCTCTGAGATATTTTGCGGCGTCCACGGCCCAGAGTCGGTCCCAGAGCATATTGTAAACCTTGCCATCAGCAATGATATTGCTTGGGGCCACCTCCAGACTAGCCATCTCGGGTGGAGGCGTTGTTGTCGTTGTACTCATGCCTTCATTCACATCACCCTCTTTTAAGCCCAACAAAACGGGATTCGCCGGGGCCATGCTGTGTTGGATAATAATATCGCATCTCTTATCCCGTATAAGTCTATCCGTCTCTTGAAAGAATCCAGGATCATTGGTGGGCAATCCATGTTCATCTCTACCGTGTATGTGGACGATCGAAGCCCCCTCGTTCCAGCAATCATAAACCGCGTCGGAAACCTCCTCGGGCGTATAAGGCAATGCCGGATTCGCTTCCTTACCATGAAAATTACTCGTGGGTGCCACAGTAACGATCAATTTTTCCATAATTCCCCTCCTTAAATTCCTTGTGCCAGAAAAGATCTATTTTTAATTGACCCGCCCTTTGGCTGATGTTATAGGGCAAAATATAGTTTCATTCAATGAAATACTCATGCCAGAAAAAAAGAAAAATATTCGATAGATCCCTTGAAAGGGCATTGAATATCCTATGCGCTTTTTCTAATCAGAACAGCGACTTGAAATCGGCAGAACTGTCACGTAGCTTGGGTCTCCCAAAATCCACCGTTTTCAGATTATGTTCCACTTTGGTCGCATACGACTTTCTCAGTATGATCAAAATCAAAAGAGTTGCTCCCTGGGTTTAAAACTCTTCGACCTGGGAGGCATTGTATCCTCATCTTTTTCTCTCCGGAAAGCAGCTTCCAATCCTATGACAGGACTACGAAAGAAGAGTGGTGAATCTGTCTTTTTGGGCATTTTGCAGGAGGCCCAGTTTCTCTATTTAGACAAGCGTGACGGCCATGATGATCCAATCAAATTTGCCACGGAGACTGGGACTCGTCGAGAACTCATAGAGAGTGTATGTGAGACCGCCAAGAAGATTTCAGTGGGTGCGGGCCATAAGAAGGAATGAATAGCAAATTTGAGAAAATGGTGAGAATAAAGGAGGGTAGAAATGGCAAATCTTAAAATCATTGATCTGAGTGTACCGATTCAACAAACACCACCCGAGTCCCCTCTAAAAGTGGATATCCAGTACATTGCCCACAAGGAGGGTGTAGAAGTCTTTGGCCCGATTTTTGGTCTAAAGGAGGAAGACTTCCCAGAAGGCAACTTTTCAGCCGTTGAAAAACTCACACTCACAACCCATAGCGGCACACATCTTGATGCGCCCTGGCATTATTGGCCTACGGCTGAAGGAAAGCCGTCAAAGACTATTGACCAGATTCCTCTGGAGTGGTGTTTTCAGGATGGCGTGGTACTGGACGTCCGACATAAGAAGGGTGGAGAAGAGATTCAAGTTGCTGATTTTCAAGAGGCCCTGGCAAAGATCCACTATAAGTTGAAGCCCCTGGATATTGTCCTCGTTATGACCGGTGTATCAGACAAATATTATGGACAGAAGAATTACCCGAACATGCATCCGGGCGCAACGCGTGAGTCCACACTGTGGTTGGTGGATCAAGGGATTAAGGTCATGGGAATTGATGCCTGGGGTTGGGACAAGCCTTTCGAGGTTATGGTCAAGGAAGTGCGTGAAGGAAAAAAGGAAAAATTGTGGGCCGCCCATTTTGCAGGAAAGGAAAGAGAATACTGTCATATAGAGAATCTCACGAATTTAAATAAGATTCCAAAACCCTTTGGTTTTAAAGTGGCTGTATTTCCTGTCAAAATTGAAAATGCTGGTGGTGGCTGGATACGAGCAGTGGCCATCGTGGAGTCGTGAGCTTTTTCAGATATATGGGCTAAAGGTAAGGGTTTTTGTTCATTAGACACTCTGGAACTCATAACCCATTAAAGAAAGGAGGAGCGTAAAATGAAAGGAAAAAAGGGTAAGGGACTTGTCATTTCAGTAGCTGCAGTTTTGGCCGTTTTTCTTATTTTTGGCACACTTAGAACGTCAGTGGCCAAACCCATCAAAATAGGGGGTTCATTACCAGAAACCGGCATATTTTCTGAAGCGGCAAAGTGGATCAAGAGGGGGTATGACGCCTGGCTAGAGGATGTCAACAACAAGGGAGGACTGTTGGGAAGACCCGTGGAAATGATCATCTACGATGATGAAAGTGCCCCAGCCAAGGCCGTGACGTATTATGAACGGGCCATTACCGTTGATAAAGTTGACCTCATATCTGGTGGTTATCCGGGCACGGCGAACGTGGCAGTCATGCCCCTTGTTGAGAAATATGGCAAGGTGTTCATTGGCATGGGAGGGCACTTGAAGTCCTTTGAGCAGGGATACACCTATAGCTTTGCCAGTCCACCCCTGATGAGCGAATGGGCATGCCTGGCCTTAGCCGGACCCCTGGATGATCTTATCCCAAAAGAGAAATGGCCAAAATCCATGGCCATACTAACCATGAACAACGTGATCGGTCTGTCTGCTAGGGGAAATACGATCAAGGTGGCGCAAGAGCATGGAATGAGGGTGGCAGTGGATGAAACCTACAACCTTCCGTTGACCGATGCGACGCCTCTTGTGAGCAAGGCCAAAGGCAGTGGAGCCGATTTACTGGTTTGCATGAGCTTTTTTGATGATGCAGTGATGATCGTACGCGCAGCAAAAGCCATGAATTACAAGCCCAAGATGATCTTCCAGTTACTTGCTTCTACCATTCCAGCATGGATGAAAGAGCTCGGTGAAGACGGCAACAGTGTCTTGGCCGACATGTTTTGGAATTCTCGTCTACCTTATCCTGGTAACAAGGAGATCAATGCTGCAGCCAAAAGAAAACTGGGTATACCCGCAGGTCCGACCTATTTCGGACTTGGTTACTCTTGGATGAAGACGCTGGAACTGGCAGTGAAAGGTTCGGGCTCTCTGGATCATAAAAAGATCAGGGACTACCTCAGATCGCAGAAGTTTGACCTGCCTTACGGCAAAGGGATCTCCTTCGACAGCAGGGGGCTGCCTCCACCCTATGCATTTACGACTCAGACGACGGGCGGCCTAGTGGAGCTCGTATGGCCTAAGGAGGTGGCTACCACAAAGCTGGTTTATCCTAGACCGGCCTGGAAGAAATAGTCGATAAAGACTGGCAAACCGGGACCTGGCTAACACAGTGTCGGCAACGCATATCATCCAGTCCTTAATAAGCGGTTTACTGCTAGGGGCTATCTATGCCCTGCTGGCCGTAGGTTTTAGCCTGGCGTGGGGGACCATGAAGGTGATGAATATATCCCATGCAGCCTTCGCCGTGCTGGGAGCTTACATCGCCTACTGGCTCTTTGTATTGGGCAAAATTGATCCTCTCTTTTCTCTTCCCCTGGTGGTTCTGGTCCTCTTTATCCTGGGTGGTGTAGTCTATCGATTGTTTATTCGTCCGATTACTAAGGCCAGGGAGCCCTTGATGGCATCCATGGTGGTCACCTTTGGGCTCGCCATTGTTGTTGAGAACCTCATGTCCTATTTCTGGCGACCCGACCCCAGAATACTAAAGCCGCCCTATACGGGCTCTTCCCTTTTCATCGGAGAGATTGCCGTCTCTCAAGGTCCTCTGATCGGTTTTGTTTTGGCAGCCATAGCCATTACCCTGCTCTACTTCTTCTTACGTAACACATACACCGGCAAGGCCGTTCAGGCCACTTGGCAAAACCCGATAGGGGCGGCATTAGTAGGGGTCAATACGGAACGCGTCTCTTTGATCACCTTTGGTTTGAGTATTGCCTCGGCAGGCGTTGCCGGGGTTGCCATGTCATTCATATATGCCTTCTACCCTCCCGTTCAGATGATCTGGACATTGTTTGTTTTTCTCGTGACGATTGTGGGCGGCGTGGGAAGTCTTATTGGCACCGCAGCGGCTGGTCTCGTTATCGGTTTCGTCATCGGTATCAGCGCCGCTTTTTTGCCCTTTATTTGGGTGAACGTCCTGCTCTTTGGCCTGCTTCTCCTAATCCTGTTGTTTAGACCGAGCGGCCTTTTCCAGGCCTAAACGAGATCCAGTAAATCATGGTGAGAGAAAAAGCAGAAAACTTCAAGGCGAACGACGGTCCCATTCAGAAGTGGTCTTATGTGGTGGTTCTATGCATAATATTCCTGCTCTTCGCTTTTCCTCTCCTCAAGCCCCCAGCCTATTTTCTCAGCCTGCTTTTCACTGTCTTCATGTACATTGCCCTCACAGAGAGCTGGAACATCATGGGTGGCTATGCGGGCTACATTAGCCTTGGGCATGTGACTTTCTTCAGCATCGGGGCATATACGACGGCTGTGTTCATGAATCGTCTTGGCGTCTCCCCCTTTGCGACAGCGATTCCAGGCGGATTTGTGGCAGCGATGGTTGCTGCATTGGTAGGCATTTTCCTCCTCAAGATCAGGGGGGCTTACTTTGTGATATCAACTTTTCTTTTGGCCGTCGTCACGCACCTTGTCTTTATGAACTGGAACTTTGTAGGTTCTAGTAGCGGTCTTTGGTTCAAGCTGCTTCCTGTGAGCATCGAGGTGAACCGAATCATTTTCTACGAAGTGATGCTGCTTCTGGCTATCCTGATCACCTTGGTGGCTCGTTGGGTAGAAAAATCCAAGTTTGGGGTTGGACTTGTTGCCATTCGAGAAGATGAGGATGTGGCTCAAAGCGTGGGCATTCATGCGCCAAAGCTTAAGCTGTTGGCCTTTATATTGAGTGCTTTTCTTGCGGGTATCGTTGGGGGAATATACGGCTACTATATGTCATATATACACCCAGATACCACCTTCGACATCAATATCAGCCTTCTCATTCTCTTAATGGCATTTTTTGGCGGTTGTCGCACATGGATTGGACCCCTTTTGGGAGCCACCATCCTGAGCTCAGCCAACCAGGTCTTTGTGACATTTATTGGCGCTGAAATATCTCGCATATTTTACGGTCTTCTCTTGATGGTTGTCATCATATTCATGCCAGACGGGATGATCGAACACATAAAGAACTCTCGGGTTGTTAAAAAGTGGGTGGCGGAGTAGACAAGTGTTAGAGGGAGAAAAGGTCAACAAGCGTTTTGGCGGACTGTCCGCTGTCTCAGATTTTGACTTCTCCATTGAACAGGGGCAAATCACGGGTCTTATAGGTCCCAATGGATCGGGAAAGAGTACGCTTTTCAATCTCATCGCCGGCTTCTACACTGCAGATAGCGGTAGGATTCGCTTTAATGGGAAGGATATTACAAAATTTAAAGCATACCAAATCGCCAAGCTCGGGATTGCGCGCACTTTTCAGATTGTTCGCCCATTTCAGGAATTGAATGTTCTTGAAAATGTGGCGGTCGCCGCTATGTATGGAACGGAGAATATGCCTACCATTTCCAAGGGAAAGGAAATGGCCCTAGAGATCTTAAAATTTGTGGGACTGGAGGCAAAGAAGAATACACCGATCCATGACCTGGTGGCCGTAGAGGTGAAGCGACTGGAATTGGCCAGGGCCTTGGCGGTCAAGCCTAAGCTTCTGTTACTCGATGAAGCTTTTTCAGGACTGAGCGATACGGAGGTCAAGGAGGCCATAGAGCTCATTTACCGGATTCGCGATGATCTGGGGATCACTGTCTTTTTGATCGAGCATGTGATGAAGGCTGTAATGGGGACATGTGAAAAGATCATGGTGATGCATTATGGGGTTAAGCTTACAGAGGGGAAACCGGAAGAGGTGGCTAATCATCCTGGAGTCATAAAGGCCTACTTGGGAAAGACACATGCTTAAGGTTCAGAACATAAGTATTTCCTATGGAGGCGTGAAGGCCCTGACCAACGCTTCTATTTTGATAGAGGAATCTGAGATAGTGACTGTCATAGGATCCAATGGCGCTGGGAAGACTTCTCTGCTGAAGGCCATTTCGGGACTACTAACTCCTTTATCCGGACGCATTGAATTCTTGGAGGAAAAGGTGGATGGGCAACCTCCCTATGAAATTTGTAAGAGGGGGATTATCCAGGTTCCTGAGGGGCGACAGCTATTTCCGAGAATGAAAGTCCTCCACAACCTCCAGATGGGTGCATACCTCCCGGAAGCAAGGAAATATCTGGAGGATTCTTTGAGGCGGGTTTACCAATTATTTCCCATACTGCAGCAGAGGAAAAGCCAGGTCGCTGGTTTGCTCAGCGGTGGGGAGCAACAGATGCTGGCTATTGGGAGGGCACTGATGTCCAAGCCCAAGTTATTGATGTTAGATGAGCCCTCAGAAGGCTTGGCACCTGTGGTGACCGACCAAATCTTCGATACTTTGAAGATCTTGGGTGAGCAAGGGACCACAATCCTCTTGGTGTCGCAAGAGGTGGCAAGATCCCTTGAACTGAGTGACAGGGCCTATGTGCTCGAGAATGGAAAAGTTGTTATGGCGGGAAAGAGCGAGGAGTTGATGAATAATGACAAGGTAAGAGAATCTTATCTGGGTATTTGAAAAGTGCCAGGGCCTAATCTATAAAGAGTGAGCAGACAGGTTCTTGGCACAAGATGATAAGCTGATGCCAAGGGTCCATGTCCTTTGAGTGGAAAATATATAGGAAAAATCAAAAAGGAGGAGAGCTATGGAGAAGCTCATTGTCAACGTAGCGCCTACGAGCAATTTTCATGGAAAGGATGCAAACCCGGCCCTGCCTTTCACACCCCAAGAAACGGCTGATGCCGTATACGAATGCTGGTGTGAGGGGGCTTCGATGGTGCATATACACGGCAGGGATGAGAAAGGTTTGCCTACCAATGATCCCAATTTTTTCCAGGAGGTGGATCGTCTGATTAGAGAAAAGAAATGTGACATAATCATCCAGCATAGCATGGCTCCAGCCAATCCCATCCTGTTGGGACAAGATATCGCAGATATTGACGATGGTATCAGAACCAGTACCACGATACCCCCTCCGGAGATGGTCAGTATTGAGATTGCTCCGTGTATACTCGTTTGGAAAGGCAAAGCAGTCCCTTTCAACTGGAATCGACTTTGGGCGGAAAAAGTCGCTAGAGAGATTATGGAAAAGGGGATCAAGCCGGAAATAGAAATTTACAATAACGGGCAGATGGACGATTTATACGCCCTGATTGAAAAGGGCCTTTTTACAAAGCCCTACTGGGTAAGTTTTGTCATGAATATGCACCGCAACGCCTCCGGGTTCATGCGGTATTCACCGAAGCACGTTATGCATCTGGTTGACTTGTTACCCCCCGATTCTCTATTTACGGTCTTGGGTGTGGGATATCCCACGCAATTTGAAGCGACGACGCTTTCAATTTTGCTCGGCGGTCACGTCCGGGTAGGCTTTGAGGACAACATCTTTATTGAGGAAGAAAGATTGGCCAAGAACAACGCCGAGCTTGTTGCAAAGATCGTGAGGATCGCAAGGGAATTGGGGCGTGAAATAGCCTCGCCAGCCGAGGCGAGAGAAATGCTGGGAATTCCTGCTTTGACCCAGTAATTAAGTCGGCTTACACATTATTTGGGTGTTAAGCATTCAAAGCGCCATGAGGAGTTGGAGGTAGGATGAAAGCAGAAAACTTTTTTGTAGAAAAGGAAAGGCATGTTGCATCAGCGAAATGCATTAAAATCGACTATCTGGTTTGAGTGGATCGATATTTTAAGGGAGATGGGGGGACCCTAATGTAAGGGTCGTGGTTATTACAGAAGCCGATCATAAATCCTTCGTGGCGGGTGCGGAAATCTTTGAAATGGGGAGACATTCTAAACACAGGCTTTGAGTCTTGACTTTCAAGGGTAATCTCTTTAGCCTAGGCACTGGATCTTATTGGGATTTCAATAGAATATTCAAAGGGGAATGAGGGCCAATTGGTACCGGAGAGATTAAGGGTCACTTCAGGCGTGAGCCAGCTGGACCACCTTTTGGGAGGAATATTTATTGGTGACAATGTGGTGTGGCATGACGATGCGGGTAGCCTGGCCTACCCCTTTTGCCTAAATTTTATTCAAGCCTCTCAGGCGCAAGACAAATCCATTATTTATGCAAGCTTCGATCGCTCACCCAAGAATCTCCTAGAGGTACTTGGCCCTTTGGCTAACAGTCCATTACTGACTATTCTTGACTGTTTTACTCACGGCAAAGGGTCAAGTTCAGACGTTTTCCTTAATTTTTATAATGAGAGGGCGTCTAAATTACGCTGCAAGATCGTCAAGGTGGATGAACCCAGAGAAACAAAGCAAGTCATGGATACCCTATATGGTATTCATGGCACCATGGAAGGTGATGTTCGCCTGGTTTTTGAAAGCATTACGGGAATGCAAAACGTATGGGGTGGTGAGGAGTATATTCTTGACTTTTACGCGCATTCCTGCCCCAGGCTATACGACTTGAATACCATCGCCTACTGGATCCTGGAAAAGCGGGCTCACTCTCAGCGTCTCAGGGCCCAAATAAATCAAATTGCCCAGGTCGTTATTGACCTGTCCATCAAGAAGGGTTTGACATCTTTAACGATCCACAAAGCTGGAGGCCGGAATCTGGATACCCTAAACAAGCCTTTCAGTTACTGGCGAAAGGATCTTCACGTCACTTTCGATGATGAAAGGCGGACCCGCGGCCGGATTGACATAGGCATTCGTGTCAAGGAGCTGCGTACAAAACGAGGTCTTTCTCAGACAGAACTGGCCAAACTGGTGGGGGTTACCCCAAGCACCATGTCACAAATTGAGAGCAACCTGATTTATCCTTCCTTACCTGCACTCCTTAAGATAGCGGAAGTTCTCTTCGTCGAGGTGAATTCTTTCTTCCAACAATCCATTGAATTAAAGAATCGGATAATTTTTCCTCCTGAGGAGGCGGTAGAAATAAAATTTCCCGATTTTCCGCAAGGGAGCATTCGAGCGCAACTGCTGACTCCTGTGGATTTGGAGCCTAAGGGAGAACCCTATGTCATTGAAATCCCGCCCAACAAGACATTGCCTTCCCATTTTTTCATTCACAAAGGGGATGAAGTGGGCTATATGCTGACCGGCAAGTTGCGGTTGAAATTGGGCAGAGCGATCTACACGGTCAAATCAGGCGATGTGATTTACTTGACTTCGGAAATGCCATCTCAGTGGAAGAATCCTGGCCCTCGGGCCGCCAAACTCCTCTGGATCAAAATCAAGTAAGTTTAAAGATTTAACATAAATATTGGGAAAAATTTTTTGTTCTTGACAATTAGTGATACTAACAATATGATCCGCGCCGTAAGTGTCAGTAATAAAGATAGCTCTAAATATCTTTGCGATTGACTCTAATCAGGAAAAAGGAGAGGAGCACATTATGAAAGATGGACAGCAGGTTACGATTCATGCCCTAGAATTTGGTTGTCAGGCACCCTTGAGATTCTATGAGCACTGCGCCTCTTGTCCTCAGTTTAGCGAAGGTTGCGAAGACCTGCGTCTGGGCAGGGAGGTATTGAGAGGAAAGAAAAGGCTGGTTTACAATTCGGAGAATCATGATGATGGGATTGTCCATGCCAGCTCCTTTAAGTGCGCTGCTCCTCTTCATTATTATGAAAAGACCAGAAGCGCTTGTGGCCACAACGGTCGTTGTAGAGAGGAAGGGTTACTGCTGGTCTTGCTTTCAGGACGGAAAGAATTGACGTACACTCAGAAAACGCCTATAGAACTTACTCGCCTAAAGAAGCGTGGCAGGGTTGCAGACAAGGAAGAGGTTGAGCCCAAGGTGTATTACGTAAGGTAAACGAGAAACGGGGAGGCATAAAGAGACCTCCATCCCTAATACCTTCCAGATCTAATCTGAGTTGCTCCGGTCAATGATGAGCACATAGGGTGCTCATCGATTCCATTGGCCGTTTTTCTAATCCACTATCCGTTCTTCCCTATTCCTACCCCCAAAAAGCTAGAGGTACTATATGTTGTATTCATTTTTGTTTGACATACAATATATTCTTTTATATAACCATGAGCTTCAAAAATCCACAGAAGCTGATCGTCAAGCAGGGGGTTTCATGGAACGGATTCTCGTTATTGATGATGACAAGGGTATCTTGGACTCTGTGAGTAAAGTCCTCAAATATTCAGGTTATGAAGTGGAAGTTGCTCATGACGGAGAAGAGGGAGTAAGGCTATTCAGTATTGCTCACCGCTTTGATTGCGTAGTCACTGATATCAACATGCCTAAAATGAACGGCAATGAAGTGGCTGAAAGAATCAGAAACTCAAAGAGGGCGGACATCCCGTTGATCGCGATAAGTGGTTTTGGTGAGGAAGGCATTGATAGAAAACTGTTTAACGCTTCTCTTCCAAAGCCATTCAAATTGATGACTTTGATAGGATTGATCAGATCACTTGTGAGCAGATCTAAATGTGCAAAAGAGTGACCCATCAAAAATGACAGAACAGGATCTCCCCGAGCGAAGAAGATTTAGGCGATTGAAGGCACAAGAGGGTACATTTGTGCTACTTAGGGGGCAGGTGAGCAAACTTGGTCGCATCATAGATATCAGCCATGGTGGGCTCGCCTTTCGCTACGTATCTGTTGGGGAACGCTTAAAAGGCTCATTTGAGTTAGATCTCGTATCGCCTAAGGACGATTTAAGATTGAAAGGTTTTCCGGTTAAGGTGGTCTCAAATTTTGAAAGGCCTAGCAAAACCCCTTCCGGGCGAATAAGGCTGAGGCGAGTGGGTGTGCAGTTCAGGGAGTTAACGCACGACCAGATATCTCGTCTGCAATATTTTATGCGAAACTACACGGCTTCCCAATCCTGATTGACCTAACCTCCTATCCTGAGTATAAGATAGTAGACTTAAAGAATCCCTCCTCAACCCTCTCACCCCATAGCTGAGGAAGAAGGTTTGCCATGAAAGCCCTAAAAAGAACGAGTGTATCGACAGCCATGGCATTATTTTTAGGGGTTGGTCTCTGCTACGCTCAGAATACGGCTAAACAAATTTCGGATAGAGGTTTGGAGTATGCTGCTGAAGGGAAATTTGCAGAGGCTAAAGAGGAATTTGAAAGGGCCTTAAAGATCGACGCATTCTATGAACCTGCAAGAAGAAGTCTGAAAATCATTGAAGATGTCATTGACCAAAGAATAGAAGTTGAGACGGGTTTTCATCTTTTTAGAGGTGCAGTCTACCACAACAGAGGGCAGCTGAGTAAGGCCATTGGCGAATACAATAAAGCGATAGAGATAAATCCTAAGTATGCGCCTGTCTTCAACAATCGGGGTTTCGCCCATATTGGCAAAGGCGAGTATGACCAAGCCATTTCTGATTTCAATAGGGCCATAGAAATAAATCCTAAGTTTGCTATGGCCTATAATAATCGGGGGTATGCCTATGGCGTAAAAGGGGATTATGATCAGGCGATCTCCGACTCAAACAAGGCCATAGAGTTAAACCCCAAGCTTGCCATGGCGTACAACAATCGGGGGCTCGCTCATCTCAACAAAGATGAGCATGACCGGGCCATCTCTGATTGCAATAAGGCATTAAAGGTCAATCCGAGAGATGCCATGGCCTACAACATCCGAGCGGTTGCCTATTTTTTCAAAAGAGAATTCGACAGGGCATGGGATGATGTCTATAAAGCACAAAATTTGGGACATCCAGTTCGTCCAGAGTTTCTCGAAGCTCTGAGGGAGGCCTCGGGAAGAGAAAGATGATCT
>Ga0209427_10004943_pt1 | contig 15328 bp, 15 predicted proteins | sample DeeMarSWOR136_30_FD_187465 | JGI IMG/M metagenome (GOLD analysis project Ga0209427, IMG submission 187465) | Marine sediment microbial communities from White Oak River estuary, North Carolina - WOR-1-36_30 (SPAdes) (version 2) | ecosystem: Environmental > Aquatic > Marine > Intertidal zone >...
CCCCAGGATAGTACAGTTCATGGAGAACCTGCCCAAGGGAGGTACTGGCAAAATCCTCAAACGGGAGCTTAAGGAACCCTTCTGGAAAGGACACGAGACAAGGGTGGGCTGATGCACCCTGGTAGACCATGGAATATCTATTTACTTCTCTGCGCTGATGCGTTTCAGGTTAGCACGTTTAATATCAGTCCAGCGTCGATATCTCGCCTCTCAGTTCCCCCCTGCTTACCGTCAGGATGCCAGTAGACGCCGGCACCATAAAGGACGGATATCCCTGCCCGGGGTTTAAAAGCAGAGTACCCTCTAAGATCATGTTACAGGGCTCGTGGGTATGACCGAACAGGATGGCATCGACATCGGGGAACCTAGTAACCAGTTCCTCCTCCAGCCCGAAAGGAGGCCCGCCCCAGGGTGGATGTATGACTGCTATTCTTTTCCCCTCCACTTCGAGTATTACCTCGGAAGCAAGCCTGTGTCTGACTTCGATAGGGTCAATATTCCCGTAGACGCCGGTAAAACGTCGGGATGAGCGTTGCAGCTCATCAACCACCGCAATACTCACGAAGTCGCCACAATGGACCACCCACTCCGCCTCTTTCACCGCCTGTAGGATTCCCTCCGGCAGTTCTTTCACTGTCTTGACGTGTGTATCGGATATCACTAGTATTCGGGTCAACTTGCTGGCTACCTCGTTACTTGTCCAGACCCCTCTGCACCCCGCGCAGATAGGCAATCTGTCCCACGTGCATCGCTATCTCGGTGGCTATGCGACCCAGCGAAACGCCTATCGAGTCTTGTGAACGATCGGGGCGTGGTACTTCAGATAGTTTCTCGGCAGTGATCGAGTTAAGGAACGCCATAGTTTTCTGCCGCACCGAGTTATAGTATTCGCGTAGTATTTCCATTTTCGGCACCGGCCAAGCTTGGAGTTCCTCAACAGTGTACTGGTATGCCTTGACCGGCGTGTTCAGCTTCTCCTGCCAGCCTTCTGTTTCGTACAGTTCCTTTCCGCGCTGGACAACACGGTTGACGAAGAAATCCTCTACCCTTGTCGTGTGCCACAGGATGAAGGCAATACTATTGCATTCCGGTCCCGGGCTCCAGGCCGCCTCATCCTGACTCAGCCCTTCAAGCGCTCTGGTCAGATACTCGTGGCTCTGTTCCAGAGAATTCACTAGCAGCTCTTTAGCTTCCATGGGATACCCTCCTTATCTATATCTGCTATCCTGCGAATGCGGTTTTGTTCATTATAAATAATTAGCTGACCACTTGCGCGACCCTCGGCGGTTTCGCCAGTAACATAAATGGTATTGCTGGGAATGTAACCATGGCATATATCAACCAAGCTAGGTTATAGCTTCCGGTAACGTCAAATATCCATCCGGCAACAATAGGACTGGCTAATCCCCCGACCATGCTTACCAGCATCATAAGCCCCATAATTGTCCCGTAGTTATCGGTACCGAAATAATCAGCCTGCAATGCCGGCCTCAGGGGCATTGTCGCCCCGAAACCAGGTGCATAGGTCAGCAGGAACGGGATAATAATCCACACCCTGTCCATATTTATAAAGGATAGCACGAAAATGCCGATCATCTGAAGTGTTATGCCTATTGCGATAAGGTACCTTTTATTGGCGAAGTCACCGAGAAATCCAAAACCCAGCCTCCCGATAAGACTGCATACGGTCACACCCGTCACCGTGGTCGCCGCCATTGTTGTCGAGATGTTCACGCTCTCCAGGTACGGCACTATGTGTACCATAACCGCACTTGCCCCCACAAACTGAAAGAAAGCAACCCCCGAAAGCAACCAGAAGGCTCGCGTTCTCACCGCCTCTCTCACAGTAAAGCTCCTGGCTTGTTCCTTGGCTCTTTCCTTCACTGATTTGAAGCCCGATGCACTTTCTAGCTCACTGGTCTCTTCCTGGCTGGCTCCGTCAGGAAGATAGCCGTACTGTGCCGGTTTATGCTTCATCAACGAACTCAGAGGAATACCAATAAGCCACAGCCCGACACCGACAACGGTCAGGGTTTCTCTCCACCCGAGTTCACCGACCATTAACGCTATCAATGGTACCAGAGTTCCGCTGGCACCGAAACCTGTGGCTACCACCGTCATGGCACGGCTTCTTCTTTTTTCAAACCAGTTGGCTATAGTCGTAAAAATAACTACGAAGGCAGCAAAATTCAGGCCTGTGGCGATAATCAAGAACGCTCCGTAGAACGACCACAGAGCGTTAACACGGCTCATCAGCAGGAACCCCAGCCCAACAACGCTCCACCCGCCGAGCATCAGCTTCCTCGGCCCGACCTTGTCAACCAGGTAGCCGACTAATACCTCCAGAAACCCTGCCTCAAGCCTCTGTAAAGTGAAGGCGATAGATGTGACTGCCGCCCCCCACCCAAAGGTATTCCTTATCGGATTGAAAAAGACGGTGAAGCCATATATGAATGTACCGCCCATAAAGAAATTCAGAATCGTGGCGGCACCTACCATCCACCAGCCATAGAATATTTTTCTCTTTCTTGGCATAACCTGTTCCGCTACATTCACCTCTCTACCTGGCAAAATTTATGCTGGTAAATCTGGGAAACTCTGGCCTGATGATAATATTCATTACTGGTATTAAATAATCATGATTTTCTAATTTTACCTACTGTACCACAATGAACCGTCACTATGCACATTGAATGCCCTGGCACTTTAGGCTATTCTTTATAAATAAACGTCTCACAGAACAGCTTGTTGTGATTCATCAGAAGAGAGGAGATTCTTTTGACCCGCACACATAATTCTAAGGTGATAATCGAGACCGTAGGTGATGATTTAAGGCAGAAAGTGGAGACAATCATGACAGCCTTGGCTCCCGGGACCTTTTCCGGCGCTACGGTGTTAATCAAGCCTAATATGGTCGGTCCTTCAGCCCCGGAGCTTGGTCATACCACCCACCCCGAGCTACTTAGGGCGGTGGTTCATGCCTGTCTGGATCGCAACGCTAAAGTGATAGTCGGCGACAACCCCGGCGGCATGAACCGTAGCTCCCGCAATGTAGCCGCTGTCACTGGCATTCTGGAAGCTTCCGAAGGCTGTTTTACCTCCATATCCGAACGGGTTGTAGAAAAAACTGCCGCCGAAACTGGCTTCACACTGGTTATCTCCAGGGCTGTGCTGGAGGCGGACTACATCATAAATGTTCCTGTATTCAAGACCCATCTCGGCATGATGGTTACTGGTGCTTTGAAGAACGTCTTTGGCTATGTGGCTGGAGCCTGCAAGGCTCGACTTCACCTGCTTGCCCGGGCACCGGAAACATTTGCCAGCGTTATCTGTGATGTCCACCAGGTTCGTCCGCCCGATCTGCATATCATGGATGCTATCACCGCCATTGAGGGAAATGGCCCGTGCCACGGAGGTCGATTGCGCAGGGTCGGCAAGCTTCTATCCAGCACCGACCCGTTAGCCCTGGATGCAGTCATGGCACGTATGATGGGAGTAGACCCCGCCCGGCTTCCGGTCCAGCAGTGTGCCCGGACCCGTCATTTGGGAACCCTGGAAGAGTCGGAAATAGACATCCAGGGCGAACTCGTACCCATACCCAACTTCAAGATGCCGGTAACCTTCTCCCCATTACCTGACCGGGAGAGTCTGGATGAGTTAAAGCAACTTTACCCGTCGGGGATGATGCAGAGTCGCATTACAGTTAAACCTTTATACCATGAAGAGCAGTGCATTAATTGCGGTGACTGTGCTCTGAACTGTCCCTCTCAGGCTCTCACGCTGGAACCTGAGTTCAGTGTCAGCGACGAATGTATCGCCTGCTACTGCTGTGTGGAATTGTGTTCTGAGGGTGCCCTTGAGGTGCCCGATGTCGAGGCTTTCCGCCATTACTAGCCACTATCAATAGGCTGGCAGGGCCAATATAGCCTACTTCTACTAAACAACAAGGCCGGAGATTAATTCCCCGGCCCTGTTTTATTTATATATGCAACTGCGTTATTCAGTACTCTGAGCCTGATAATACGGTTTGTTTAGCCCTTCTAGACTCTTTCTTCCCCGCACCACTCTCGCCCTTCGATGTCAGAGTGACCATTTCAATTTCGTGCACATAACCGCACAGGAGGCAGTGTTCATAACAGCCATCTGTTTCCTGGTCAATAAACATATCACCCTTACACCTGGGGCAGCCCTTGAATTTCCACTTTACCATAACTACCACCCTTAATTTCTTCAGGTTGTAGAGAAGTTGTGACAGGATTACCTGTAGAACCGAATATCTTCGTTCTCCCTCAGCGTTATTTCAATCGGAGTACTGAAGTTTTTCCCCACCAGTAAATCAAAAATCCTTGCAACCATTTGCGCTAATTTCATCAGAACGTTCATTTCCTGACCTCCTGCTTGGTATCATTCTTGACCACAGTTTACTACCCACAGGTTAAGGAAGGGTTAAGATTTACCTTAAAGCGTTACAGACAGGTTACATAATGGTAACAAGAAGGTTTCAAATGAGCCGTGAAAGAAGAATGAATGGATTTTAGTGCCTTAACCAGCTTTGACATGTCTCCATTGATGACCTATGATATTAGTCATCTCTAATATGAGTCTCCACCTGCTTGCTGGGTCTGGCTCTGAAGCAGGGACATTAGCACTTCTCAATAGGCGACCTGAGGTTGCCGGGAGCATTCTGGAAAGGCTAACGGTATGAAAGTACTATTCCTCTGTGGCGGTGCCGGCAGGAGGATGTTTCCCATAACCGAAGACAAGTTCTTGTTGAATTTCTTGGGGAAAACACTTCTTGAGCATCAGGTCGAGCTGGCAAAGGGTTCAGGTCTGACCGACTTTATCATCGTCGGCAACCATAGAAATATCGAAAGAATAAGGGAAATTGTAACCGATATCCCTGGAATCAATGTGGAGTTTGCCATTCAGGAACAGCCCTTGGGCATTGCTGATGCCCTTCAAAGCGTCAGTCGGTTACTTGATGACAAACTCATTATCGTCAATCCAAATGACCTCTTCGATGGTTCTGCCTATAACAGCCTCCTCGAAGCGCAAAGGACAAAGCCCGCCATCTCTTACCTGCTCGGCTATGAGGTGAGTGAATACTTTCCCGGTGGTTATCTTGTTATCGACAAAGATAACGAACTGACCAGTATCGTGGAAAAACCTGAGCCTGGCAAGGAACCATCCCGCCTGGTCAATGTCTTGGTGCACCTGCACACTGACCCGAAGCTGTTGCTCAAGCATGTCGCTGATGTTGAGACCGGCCGCGATGATGTCTACGAGCGTGCTATCGATGCTATGGCTAAAGATACTCACGGAGTTAAGGTAGTGCCATATACGGGAATTTGGACAGCCATTAAGTACCCGTGGCATATTTTCAACGCGGTAAGGCAATTTCTTGACCGCAGCCCGGGTTACATTTCACCCTCGGCCCAGATATCTGAAAAAGCAACAATCGAGGACAAGGTGGTTATCTCTGACGATGCCAGAGTTTTTGAGAACGCCGTCGTAAAAGGCCCGGTATATATCGGCCCTCGCTCCGTAATCGGGACCAGCAGCTTGGTCAGGGAGTATAGCCACATTGGTTCGGACTGTGTTGTCGGTTTTTCCACTGAAATCAAGAATTCGTATGTAAGTGACGGGTGCTGGTTTCACATGAACTACATCGGCGATTCCATAATAGGCGAGGGGTGTTCCTTCGGCGCCGGAACGGTGCTCAGCAACTGGCGTTTCGACGAAAAGAATATTAAAATTAAAGTAGAGGGCATGTCCATAGATACCGGACTGGACAAGCTTGGCGCCATAATCGGCAGCAAATCGAAGACGGGGGTTCACGTCAGTGTCATGCCCGGGGTCAGGATTGGCCCGAATTCAATAGTTGGCTCTCATGTCTGCCTGGAAGATGACCTCGGACCGGATAAAACGGTACTCCTTGAATCAGCCCATAAAAGCGTCAGTAACAGGTTCAGGTCCGATAAAGAAGCTACACCCGGAGCTATCAGAAGGATGAAACAGCAGGACTAAAATGTGTGGAATAGTCGGTTATACCGGCGACAGGGAAGCGGCTCCTGTCGTCTTGAATGCTCTCACCAGACTGGAATATCGGGGTTATGACTCAGCTGGTCTGGCTACCATCGCTGACAGCCGTGTTTGTATTGAAAAAGACACCGGTAAGCTTGCCGACGTTAACCGGAAGCACCATATGGATAGCCTCCCCGGAACAACTGGAATCGGGCACGTTCGCTGGGCAACCCACGGCGAAGTTACCACCAGAAATGCCCATCCCCATCTCGACTGCCACAATAAGATTGCCGTTGTCCATAATGGTATCATCGAAAATCATCAGGAGCTCCGCTCTCGTCTTAGCCCCCGGCATAAGTTTATCTCTGATACTGATACAGAGGTCATTTCCCATCTCATCGAAGACTATGTGGGAGCAGGAGCATCTCTGGAAGAAGCCGTACTTCGTGTCACCAGAGAGCTGAGGGGCTCCTATGCCCTCCTTGTCGTCTCAACCAGAGAACCGGGGAAAATTGTGGCTACCCGCAAGGACAGCCCTCTTGTTGCTGGACTGGGAACCGGAGGTAACTTTGTTGCCAGTGATATCCTCTCCTTTCTCGATGAGACCAATAAGGTTATCTTTATCGAGGACGGCGAAAGTGCCGTCGTAACCGGGGAAAGGGTATCCCTCCTTGATAACGAGGGCAGGGAAATAGAAAGAAAGCCCGTAGAAATAAACTGGGAATGGGATGAGGCTACCAAGGAAGGCTACGACTTCTATATGCTTAAGGAGATTCTTGAACAGCCCCAGGCAATCCGCCGTGCCGCTATGCAGGACCGTGAACTGATAATGAATATGGCTCGGGAAATCCTCCAGGCAAGGCAGATAGTATTTACCGCCTGTGGCACCTCACGGTATGCCGCCCTCATTGGCCGTTACGTATTCTCCAAAGTTTCCGGTAAGTTCAGTGATGTGGTAATGGCTTCCGAATTCGGTTACTTCTCCGATTCTATCGACAAGGATACTGTGGTTATCGCCGTCTCCCAGAGCGGTGAGACCGCCGATGTTATAGACGGCGTCAAGAGGGCTAAGGAGCGGGGCGCCAAAATCTTTTCCTTGGTCAACGTGGTCGGCTCGTCTCTGGTCAGGATGAGTGACCGTGTTGTCTACCTGAACTGTGGCCCCGAGATAGGTGTCGCCGCCACCAAGACCTTTATCGCCGAGCTTGCTGTTCTCTATCTTCTTGCCTTTGCCATGGTTAATAAACTCGACGAAGGCATCGAGAAATTGATTGCTATCTCCCACCTGATTGATAACAATCTCAGTCATAACGCCGTGGAAGTTCCCGGAATTGCTGAAAAACTGAAGGATAAAAAAGATTTTTACTATATAGCCCGGGGAATTAACTTCGCCATAGCCGGTGAAGGAGCGCTGAAGCTTAAAGAGATTGCCTATGTCCACGCCGAGGGCATGCCCGCCGGCGAGCTAAAGCACGGTACGCTGGCTCTGGTCGACAGGGGAACTCCCGTTGTCGGCATCTGCCCCTGTGACTATACTTTTGACGAGACTCTCTCCAACCTGTCTGAAACCAGAGCACGGGGAGCATTCGTCATTGGCGTCTCTGACCGGCAGGATTCTATGTTTGACGATTGGATCAAAATCCCCGTCGTTGAGGAAATCTTTTATCCCTTGGTCAGCATTATGCCGCTCCAGCTTCTTGCCTACCATTCTGCTGTAGCCAGAGGTCTTGACCCTGACAGGCCGCGAAATCTGGCAAAGTCGGTAACTGTTAAATAGACTTCCCGGCAAATACACACCGCCTGTCCTCAGGCTAGCAGTTCGTTAACCAGGCCACCGACATACTCGGCAATCGCTGGTGAAGCCGTCAATCCCGGAGACTCAATCCCGATGAGATTTATCAGTCCTGGCAGCCCCTTATCGCCTTCATACCTTATCACGAAGTCCCTCACTTCCCCACGGGGCTCTTGCAGCTTTGGCCTGATACCGGCCATCTCTGGTGCGAGGTCATCGTACTCAATAAATGGTAGGTATCTCTTCACCGCATTCAGGAAGAATTTCTGGTTTCGGTCATCCATGGCATAATCTATACTGTCTACGTACTCCGCACCCGGCCCCAACCTCACCCTGCCTTCCAGGTCGGGGGCAAGGTGAATGCCGAGACTGGTAAAATGCGGCGTCGGCACCGGGTATATCAGCCTCTTGACCAGTTTTCCTTTGCTGCTGCTCAGGCTGAAGTATTCCCCCTTGCAGTAGTGTAATATGTAGCCCGCTTCCTCTATATTTATACCGGCTAGCTCGGCCACCTTATCACAGTATAGACCGGCACAGTTTATCAGGATTCCCGTTGTTAACGATGATATCCCTGTCTCGTCTTCCACGGTGACGTTGTAGCCATCGGCTACCTTGTCTATTCCCACCGCCTTTGTTTTGTAGGCTATCTGGGCTCTGCCGTCCATTGCTTTCGTAATGTAATATTGCATCAGTGCGTGCGAGTCAATAATACCCGTTGTTGGTGATAGAATAGCCGCCGTCCCCTTTACATTCGGCTCCAGTTCCCTTAGCTCCCCCTCCGAAAGTATCCTCAGCCCCTCGGTGCCGTTTATTCTCCCTTTCTCTATCAGTACCTTCAGTTCCTCGGTTTCCTCCTCGCTTGTTGCCACCACCAGCTTCCCCAGCCTTTTATAGCCGATGCCGTACTTTTCACACAACCGATATAGCATCCGGTTTCCCGCAACGCACAACCTCGCCTTCAACGACCCTTTCGGGTAATACATGCCGGAGTGAATTACTCCGCTGTGCCGGCTGCTCGTTTCCAGCCCGAACGTCTCGTTCTTTTCCAGTACGTATACGTCTCTGTCCTCGCTGGCGACCTCCGCCGCCACCGCCAGCCCGACTACCCCAGCCCCGATGATGATAATGTCAGCATCATGCGGCATTTATATGACACCTTCTTTCAGCGGGAAACAATTGGTGAGGTACTGTACAACCAGCGCTACCTTTGTTCTTCCCAATCGAATCTTACTTCCCATTTCCAATAATACCACAACCACCTTGGCGGTTGCAGTCCTGTTTTATATTACCGCCCATCAACGGCTATGTGATGATTCAGTATTAAGATGATATAATACTGGCATGCATTACGGGATAATAGTTTAGCTTCCCGATTAACAGCTAGGAGGTTGATAAAATGCCAGTTGTCGCCGAGGATAGCAATATTCGCATTGTTATGCTGGATGTGGCGGGAGCGATTGTTTCCAACGCCTACATGCTCGTTTGCCAGCAGACCAGTGATAGTGTCCTGATAGATGCCCCCGGAGCCGCTTCCAGGATTATGGAGCAGCTAAAAGATACCAGTGTCAGGTATATATTGATGACCCACAATCATTTTGACCATATAGGGGCTCTTGCCGAGTTGCGGTCCCGTCTGAAAGTTCCCGTCGCCGCTCACCCGCTTGATGCTGCCGGCCTGCCGGCACCCCCTGATATCCTGCTGGAAGATGGTGGTACCGTATCTTTCGGAAAGATTGATTTAAAGGTGTTGCACACCCCCGGCCACACCCCTGGCAGCGTGTGCTTTTTTACCGGTAAATATTTAATTTCCGGCGACACCCTGTTCCCCGGTGGACCGGGTGCCACCAGGTCACCGGACAACCTGCAGCAAATTATCAGGTCGATAAAAGAGAAGCTTCTTGTACTGCCCGATGATACTCAGGTATATTCCGGCCACGGTGACGCTACAGTATTGAAGAAAGAGAAAGAGGAGATTGCTGTTTTTTCCTCACGCCCCCACCCCCCTGACCTCTGTGGTGATGTTCTCTGGCTTTCCTCGTAGCGCTTGAAATTAATTTAGTGACGGTTACCGCCAGAGCACCTCGCGGTGAAAGGCTTCAGCCAGCTCGAAGTCCTCACCTTCCGCCATCATATGGTATCTCTCCCTCATCCTTTCCTTCATCTCCGGGAATCGGTCAGAAGGTATCTGGCTCTTGTGGCAGGCGAGGGCATCCATCTTGATATCAAAGGTATCGGTGATATCCAGACGATAGTTTATATCCGTCGAGCCCCACAACAACACTTCTTTTACCCTGTGTGGCTCCAGACCTTCGTCATTCAACTCGGGGTAGGAATGAATATCCCTGGCGTACGGGAAAACTGCGTCCAGCGTGACCTGTGCCGTGATGCGGTGGTCTCGGTGCCAGATGTAGCGTCGGTAGGGGTCAGACGTGACTACGGTATCAGGACGGTACATTCTTATTATCCGCACCAGCTCTTTCCTGAATTCAGAATTGTCCTCCAGGCTCTGGTCAGGATGGCGCAGGAATATCACCTCCCGGACTCCCAGTAGGTTGGCAGCGGCAAGTTGCTCTTCCTCCCGTATCTTCGCTAGCTCCGCTGGCTTCATGTTGGGGTCACTGGTACCCTTATCTCCATTGGTACATACTACGTAGATAACATCTTTTCCCTCACGCACCCATTTAACCACACTTCCAGCAACACCAAACTCAGCATCGTCCGGATGGGGTGTAACCACCATTACATCAGCTCTCTGTACCTTGCTCATAGCTCTCCTCAATTTAGCCTGCAAGTACTTATTGTATAACATTGACTGGCTTGATACAATGTCTGCTGAAGGGACTGACAGTCTGAGATGGGTGATCCGGACTATATCATCAGAAATTACCATGCTTCGGACTTTGATGGCTTTGTCCGCTTGAAGGCTCAAGAGGCGATATCGTCTCCAGCAGATAGAGATGTCCTCTCACCACAGACCGTCCATCAGTACCTGGAACGACCCAATTACTCCCCCGAGCAAAACATTTTCATAGTTGAAACAGGCGGCGACCTCATTGCCTACCTTGATATTCAGCCCGAACCAATAATTGCCCGCGCTGTCCTCAATTGCTTTGTACACCATGAGCACCGCCGGAAAGGGCTGGCTACTGGTCTTTTCAATCATGCCCTTCGACGGGCGGGGGAAATAGGAGCAAAGGTTGCCCACGTCAACGTACGCAAGAAAAACGATGTTGCCCGGAAAGTTTTGAGCAGGCTGGGCTTTCGGTTTATCCGTCGTTCCCATGAACTGCGGATAGACCTTGATAAGGCTTCCCTATCGCAGAAAACGGGTTGTCCAGTGCGACGTCTTCAGACAGGTGAAGAGGGTAAATTGACCGAAATCCAGAACCGCTCCTTTACCGGCACCTGGGGATTCAACCCCAACACTGAAGAGGAAATAAGGTATGCCATCAGTATTGGCAACTCCACCCCGGAAGAGATATTTCTTGCCTGCGAAGGAGATAAACCCATCGGCTATTGCTGGACTAGAATTGAGCACCGGGCAAGTCCTGATATAGATGAAACTATCGGACGTATCTTCATGATCGGCGTTGACCCGGATTACCGCGGCAGGGGGGTCGGTACAAGCGTTCTCCTCGCGGGGCTGACCCACCTCAAAAACAAAGGCATACGTGTTGTCGAGTTGACCGTCGACAGCAAGAACAGGTCAGCCCGCAAACTCTACCGCTCTGTTGGATTCAAGCCCCACGACATCAGCCTGTGGTACGAAAAATCAGTCCCATAAAATTCTCTACTAGCTCTTAGGCCTTACTCACTTGGAACTCACTGGGACGTATACATGGTCCATGTTTATGAACCTGTAGTAGAAAGGACCGTTCCAGTCTCTTAAAAACTCCCCGAAAGTACGCACTTCGTTACCGACTGGTATTTCCTCATGATAAGGACCTTCTAGATACGGATCATAAACATAGAAAATCTCCTTGCCGGTGTTGTAACCGTAGACAGTTATGAAATGTCCTATTAGGATACGGGCTATAGGGGAATATAAATTCCGGCTGAGGTGACCGTTTCCGATAGCCAGCAGCACGGGCTCATCCTTATCGATATGGTCCTGAACTGTCTTCAGCTTAGCGTTATCCGCAAGTTTCGAGGCATACCGCACTGGGGCCGATAGACCGTGTACTTGCAGTAGTGTGCTGATATCATTGATGAAGGAAAGCCCGAAGATTCTCACTCGCAGGCGTTGGCTGTCTGGAACCTGGTAGGGGATACTGAAGCCATCGAGAATACCCCTCACGTTGTATTCTCCGCACGTTAGACCTTTTTGATGGGCATAACTCTTTGGGGCGTATTTCACCACCCCGACAACCGAATTCGTCATTGAGACTTGTCCTCTGGAATACGGAGAGAATGTTATTTCGGAACGCTAACGCCGCCTTATGTATATTATATCAAGATTTGTGCCTTATGATTTACCTATTAAAAATAAATATCCAGCCACCGCATTACAAATGCGCTTCCAGCCACGCCTCCATATCGGACATCACCTGCTGATGCTCCGGCTCGTTAAATATTTCGTGTAATAGACCCTTATATAGCTTGAGCGTCTTGTCTTCAGAGCCGATAAGCTCATGCAGCACCTTGCTTCGTTCACCGTCCGGCCGTCCCGTACCCGCCATTATCAGCACGGGTAGCTTTATCTCCGCTACCCGCTCCGGCAGTGTGCTCCTCATATCGGACAGAGCCGACCGTTCCGGTATTGGCCCCCGGTATACAAGCGGGTCGTTCACGTAGGCTTCAACGACCGCCGGGTCCCGGCTCAGCATTGAGGCATCCAGCGGCTCACCCGTCCTCCGCGGCGGTGGTGGTTCTCCCGGCCTCGCTATGCCCCCGCCGGAAGTTATCAGTCCGGCCAGTTCATGCTGGTAGCGTAGAGCATAGACCAGGCCGATTGCTGAACCCATGCTATGACCTATGAGGAATATCTTCTTGTCAGGGTTCTCTTTGCGTACCATGTCGAAAAAGGTCTTGAGGTCTCTGGTGTAATCGCTGAAGTTTTCTACCTGCACGCGCTCGCCATCCGACCTGCCGTGCCCTCGGTGGTCAGGTGCGTAGACGGCATAGCCTTTGGGAACAAAGTAGTCCACCACGTTTCCGTACCGTCCGCTGTGTTCGGCAAACCCGTGCGCAATCAGCAAAACTGCCTTTAGGCTTTCCTCCGGCAGCCAGCACTGGTAATAGATGTTGAAGTCTTGGTATCCTGTAAAATTACCCTCTCTGTGCTTCATACCTCTATACCCCTCTCAGATATTCCTCGCTCCAGACCTCGCCTGAAAATCACCCGATTTTTATCCGGCACCTGGACAGATGTACCTCCGTCCCGCCCAGGTGGTACTTGTATCGCTCGGTGCCCTTCAGGAAATCGAACCGCTTCTTACCCCTCTCGATACTGTCCTTTATATACAGCGCCTTCGACAGTACCCCCACGCTCAATGAACTGTAATCCGGGTCGTAAGCACTGTTATACAGGTAAACGATATCGTTATAGTCAAACGCAATAATCGCCGCCACCGACTTGCTGTCCACCTCCAGAATCCCCGCCCTCAGCAGCCCCGCCTCGGCCATAGCCACCGCCATCGTTTTGAAGTAAGCCTCCATCTGCTCGGTCAGGAACTCTGCCTTATCTTCCCGGCTCTCGACAAACATCTTCAGGAACACTGCCATGAAATCGGGAACGGATTCCACTTCGCTAACAAACCGATAGTTGATATTGCCCGCCTCCGCCAGCCTCCTCAATTTACGTCTCACTTCGTGTCGTTGCTTGCTGTTCAGCAGTTGCAGGTATTCATCCCAGGTAGGGGGCAAGTCCCTCTCCAGCGAAATGTCTTCTTCCTCGCAGGCAACCTCATACCCCATCTTCCTTGCGGTATCCATCAGTAAGGTGCTTGCCACCGAATCCGGCCTCAATGCCCCTGCGTCCAGAAGGTTTACGTTCCTCACTTTGAGGTCGTCGAGCAGTGCTCTGAAGAAATCGCCCTCTTCGCCCGGGGCAACAATGAAGTCAACGTAGTCACATACATCGGCACTGCCGATTATCGAAGCCGTCCCGTCCTTAATCAGGAGTGGAGCAATGCCCGTAACTTTCTCTGCTTGCCTGCCAACGAGGAAATACGGCTTGGACTCTGGGGCAAATGTTTCCTGCCAGACCTTTAGCCACGGCGGCAGCACGAAAAAATTGTCCCACCTCAACTCGTGACCGTGGTCTTTCCAGAAGGAAGTGAGCCAGTCAAAACTCTCCTCGGTGATGGTTATGCCCATAAGTTCGTTAACCAGTGTATCACTTTGCCATACCTGAATCAAAGTGTTATAAACTGGTCAGGAATTTCCTGGTAAGCTATACTTGCTGTGGGATATGGACTGATGACACGTGGTATTCTTCTCGTTAATACCAATGTTGCCCGACCTCCCGTGAGTCCGGTAGGGTTGGAATATGTCGCTGAAGCCCTTGTTGAAGCCGGAGCGCCACCGCATGTCCTCGACCTTTCCTTTGAGCCCGACTGGAAGGTGTCTCTGCAGAGAGAGCTTGAGGATATAGAGCCACTGGCGGTCGGCCTATCGGTACGCAACACTGACGACTGTTCCTTCGCCTCCAGAAAGTCCTTTCTGCCTTGGATAAGCGAAGTTGTAGCTTGGGTTAAAAAATTAACCGCCGCCCCCGTATTTCTGGGCGGGATAGGGTTCTCCATACAACCCGAGTCTACCCTTAAAGCCACCCGGGCAGATTTTGGTATCGAAGGCGACGGCGAAGAAGCACTTATGGCTCTGTCCGATTCTCTAATAAAGGGTGAGGACTTCACCCACTTGCCCGGTATGGTCTACTGGCAAAACGGAGAGGTAGCCCGCAACCCCGTGTCTTATACTGACCTCAATCGTCTGCCCGTGCCCCGCCGCCGTATTTTCCACAATCGGCGCTATCAGGAAATGGGAGCTATGGTTGGTATCGAGACCAAGCGTGGTTGCCCGCAGAATTGCATTTACTGCCCCGAGCCGGCTGCCAAAGGCACAAAGGTACGGCTGAGACCCCCCGAAATCGTGGTTCGGGAGCTTCAGGACCTCTTGGCGCAGGGCATATCGTGGTTCTACCTCTGTGACAGCGAGTTCAATCTGCCGCCCCGGCATGCCGGGGATATATGCCGGGCTATTATCGAAAAAGGACTGTCCGAAAAGATAAGGTGGTACACCTACTGCTCACCCCTCCCGTTCAATAGGGAGCTGGCCTCTCTGATGAAAAGCGCCGGTTGTGCCGGCATAAACTTCGGTGTTGACTCGCTCTGCGATGAGCAGTTGAAACGTATTGGCAGGACATACTCATCAGAGGATGTACGTTGGCTGGTCGACCTTCTCAACGAGGAAGGAGTTAACTACATGTTCGACCTCCTGATGGGCGCACCCGGAGAGACCGAACAGACCGTCAGGACAACTATTGATAAGGTAAGGGAGTTCGATGTCTCC
>Ga0209427_10004944_pt1 | contig 15324 bp, 8 predicted proteins | sample DeeMarSWOR136_30_FD_187465 | JGI IMG/M metagenome (GOLD analysis project Ga0209427, IMG submission 187465) | Marine sediment microbial communities from White Oak River estuary, North Carolina - WOR-1-36_30 (SPAdes) (version 2) | ecosystem: Environmental > Aquatic > Marine > Intertidal zone >...
AGACCTTCGGCATACCCTGCTTCCCAATAAGCTCCTCTGTTTTCATGAGTGAGGTCGGCGATGAGGAAACGGGATGTTTGTATTTCGATCCTGAGTCTGTCATCAATTAATCCGGCTTTGGGTCTATCCACAAGTTTGAACAAATCAAAACCAGTCTGCTTAACTGCTGGCTTGAAGACATCCTCGACGATTTTGTCGAGCTGTTCTTCATTATATTGCATTGCCATGAACGCCTTGCGACTCTCAACAGCACCGCGTTTTAATCTCGCATAATATTCCCAACCTTTAAAAGATAGAGTCACCTTCTCATGAAGAAAAATTCCTGCATGCCTTTTGGGTTCTGCCTCAATGAGTCCGTCATCACTTAAATGAGACAACACGAAGTGAAATTCTTCCGGGGTTTTCGCTCCCATGATTGCTTGGTGTGTGTTGCTCTCGACAATAATTTCCTCAGCAGGTGCAGTCTTATCTCCCAACCAACGAACAAAGTTGTTTGCTTGCTCGGCAAGCGACGGAGGAGGATTTTTGATTATGTTATCCACCAATTCTTTATTAAGTGTTATTATTTTTTTACCTCCCCGATCATCCGGGCGATTGGCTTCATGTTTGGTTCTGATCCAGTGGCTAAGAATCGCAATCTTAGAGTTATCCCTATGGACTAGGCATCGTATGTGCATTTCCGTAGAGCTATTCAGATAATAGTCACCGCAACGGGAGCAATCGTAGTGCTCCCGCACTTCAGTCTGAGTGACAAGCGGCTCGCGTTTCTGTACTTCCGAGTTACAGATGGGGCATTTGTTATCCATTTTACATTCTCCCAAGCGACAGACCTATGAAAGGTAAACAGATTTTTCTACATATACGATTCTTTCTTCAGGGCCAAAGCTGCAACTCCCGCTTATGCCAACAGTATTATGGAGAAGACCGCATTAAAAATTCAAGCAAAAAACAAGTATGGAGATTGTCAAGTTGCGGGATTTGGCTTTAGCATGAATAACAGGCGCCATGTCATGTCGAGTGCAATCGAGGCCCTGTCCTGAGCCTGTCGTCGGGGCTCCGGTCGCACGTGGTCATTATCTATCGTTCGAAGCCAGATTCCTCGACTTCGTCCGCCTTGGGCGGACGCCGCTCGGAATGACAAAGAGGGGGAAGCGCTTCGCTCGGAATGACAGAGCGGGGTCTGCGCTCGGAATGACAAGAAGGGGATGTGCCGCGCTACGCCTTGGGCGGGCTCCGCTTGGAATGACAAAGAGGGTCTGCACTGCACTTAGTATGACAGAGAGGGAACGCACCGCGCTTGGCATGACAGAGGGGGGTATGCGCTGCGCCTTGGCCGTGCCACAGACAGGAATGACAAAGGCTGTTCACCAGCGATTATCTACTGCTCACTTCCAGATACGACATGCTTTTTTGAATATCCAATATCTCCACAGGACGCCTTACGGCGGAACAAGGAATATCGAATATCGAAGTGTAACCCTATACGCTAAACGCCATCCGCTATACGTTATAAAACATCTGCATTTTCGACGGTGAAAACAGCTAAACCCGGCGGGCCAAACGGCCGATTCTGTTGGCAGGGCCTACTTTCTAAAAGAAAGTGCAAATTTTCTTTGACAATGGTTTTCGCGGACCGATAATTGGCGCGATTGGATTTGTTATCGGGTCTAATAACAAAGAGTCCACGGATTGGCGCAGCGGCGAACGCATTTCGGTCTGCCTGAGCGGTACTCATGACGAACGAGACAAACTACGATACGGTATTTGGCAAGATGGCCGTGGAGCACGGTCTGTGCACCGACGATGAGCTGCGCAACTCGCTGGAAGAGATGGAGGCCCGCAAGGAGATCAGTCCCGTCATCCTCAAAGACCTGATGATCGAGCTTGGGTTTATCACGACAACCCAGGCGGATCGCTTGAAGGAGGACATCAAGGAGAGCAAGGCGGCGGTTAAAAAGATCCCCGGCTATAAGATCACGGGCAAGCTCGGCGCCGGGGCGATGGCGGTGGTCTATAAGGCCAAGCAGTTGAGCCTGAACCGAACGGTGGCGATCAAGGTGCTGCCGAAACGGTTCAGCGAGAATCCGGAATACGTCGAGCGGTTCTACAAGGAAGGACAAGCGGCCGGCCGGCTCAATCATCCGAATATCGTGCAGGGGATCGACGTCGGGGAGGCCGGGGGGTATCACTATTTCGTGATGGAGTATGTGGAGGGTAAGACGATTGCGGATGATCTGGCGGCGGGGAAGATCTTTACCGAGGCCGAGGCGCTGGACATCGTGATCCAGGTCGCCAAGGCGCTCGCCCACGCCCATGCGTGCAGCCTGATCCACCGCGATGTCAAGCCGAAGAATATCATGATCACCGCCAACGGAACGGTGAAACTGGCGGATATGGGCTTGGCGCGCGAGACGACGGACATCGAGGCCGCACAGAGCGAGGCGGGCAAGGCCTACGGGACGCCGTACTACATCGCGCCGGAGCAGATTCGAGGCAAGATCGACATCGACGGCCGGGCCGACATCTACGGCCTCGGCGCCACGCTCTATCACATGCTGACCGGGCGCGTGCCGTTTATGGCGGACGATTCCGCCGATGTGATGCGAAAGCATCTGAGGGAAAAGCTCGTTCCGCCTGACCATATCAATACGTCGTTATCGGCGGGGATTTCGGAGGTCGTCGAAGTCATGATGGCCAAGCGGAGGGAAAAACGCTACAAGAACATTGAAGAGTTGCTGAGTGATTTGGAGGCCCTTCAAAACGGCCAGCCGCCGATTCAGGCGCACAAGCGATTCGACGTCTCCGTGCTCGAGGAGTTTGAAAAGGGCGAGGCCGTCGAAGTCAAAGAGAAGGCCTACGAGGAAGACGCTGTCGCGAACTACCGCATGGCGATCTTAATCCTGAGCACGGTCGCCGCGATCTTTTTCGTCGTGATCGTCCTGCTGCTGCTCAGAGGTCAGTAGCCGCCAAGCATCGGTCCCTTCGTTCACGACCGCGGCATTGCTGTCTCCCGGGAATCCGCTGAAATGCCATCGGTCTAAATAGACAAGACTGCTGCTCATAAAAGGCTCATAGTCCTTTCGATTAATCAAAAGGACTATGGCCATGGGGTTGGCAATCGAAGCGGAGGCCTTGTCGTAGAGGGCTGGGATTTGTTGGTTAGGAGGCCTGTTGGGGTCGGCGTGTGTCTACCGTTGTTCGTCGGATTGCTCGAGGTTTTCTTCGAGCTTTTTGATGAGAGGGTCGTCGGGATCTAACGGAGGCGGCTCTGGTACACGCCTCGCCTGTGCTTTCTTTTCCGGGGCAACGACGGGCTTGACCAGGATTAGGAGATGCCGGGTTTGCTCAACCGTGGTTGGGCTGCTGAAAAGCCACCCGACAAGGGGCAAATCACGTAAAAGCGGCACTTCGGATAGGATCTCTATCTTTTCGGTGATTTTCTTGTCGGCGATAAGCAGCGTCTTGCCGTCGGGGACCGGGCAAAGCGTCTTTACGCTATCGACGGCGACCTGGGGAATCTTCTGCGTTAGTTTGTCCGGGCCGGTATGTTTCCTGAAGCCCAGGAGCCGACGGCGCTCCCAGTCAAAACCTATATAGACGGTCTTGCCGTCCGGCGTCAGATTTGGCGCCAGCCGGAGCGTGGAGCCATACTCTACACGTTTGGTCTTTGATTCCGACTCTCCGGAAGAGCGGTTCGGCTCGTCGGCGGGTGCGCTGACACCGGGCCGGGAAGGATCGGGTACATGGAACGTGACTTTCTTGCCGTCCAGTACGGACACTCTCGGCTCGATGAGCGCCGTGCTGTCCTCGTGAGCCGCCGCGGCCTTGATGAGCAGATCGGCATGAAGCGGGTCGATGACGAAGTTGGCCGAATCGCCCGAGGCCTGGACGAGATGATCCGACCAGCCCTCCGAGCTGGCCACCGAATTCGGGTCGAGACCGACGTGTTTCATAAACGCATCACCGACCATCAGGACCTTCGTCTCAATCAGGATGGGTGTCTTGCCGATGGCAAGTTCGTCGAGCTGCTTGCGATTGAGCAAACGCACGCTGAAGTCGAGAAACAGCACGTTGGTTTCGACGCCTCCTTCAAGCATGGTTCTATCATATGCGATGGGTGTTCGCGCAGCATTCTGCTGTGTTGTCCTTCCTCTGCCAGAGTATTCGACATTCTCGAGCATCCAGTTAAAGTCCTGATCATCCCCGACATACGGTTTAACTTGTGACAGCGTCTCGGCCAGTGTGCCATCATGCTCCTTTGCGTAAAGAGCCAGCGCCAGGCCCAGCAGCTTCATTTGATGAGACGATTGCTCTACCTCGCCGATGGCTTTCGGCGTTTTCGGCCGGGCCCCTCCGGCAAGCCCGGCCATCCACTCGCGAACCTGCTTCACATCTTTGCTCGCTATCTTCTGTTGGTCGAGTTCGAGGATCCATGACACGACAGCTTCGTATGCCTTGGGAGTATTGCTGATGACGATGATCCTGTTTGTTCCCGGCACGTCTTCGAATGTAAAATGGCTACTGAGCGGCCCAACAAGGTTATATTTTTCTTCCGCGTCTTCGCCCAATATGACATTGCGGATATTCACTCCCTCCTCGTCTTCCTCGGCAAAAAGCGTCGTCAGCAGCCTGGCCATCTGAACCGGATCAGAGTTTTGTAGCTTGATGATTCTGGGCTTGAAGACTTGAAAAACGTCCCACTCCGCGATCTGCTTTGCAATTCTTGACATGTTCTCAGGCGAGGCGATCACAGTCACCTGTTTCATCGCCGGCCAGGATATGACTCTTACCGTTTCCTGCGGTTCATCCGGTGGGTATGCATAAGAGCCTTCGATTCTCTCCCTCATCTGGTCGGGATCGATGTATTTCAGTTGGACAACCTTTATTTCAAGCTTATCATTAGTCGTATCCAATGGTGCGATGAGTTTCTTGACGATTTCGCGCACGTCCTTGCGGCCGAAGATGATGATCTGTCTCGCACGTTCCAACGGCTGCAGAAGCACGTTCTTGCCCAATTCAATATCCGGCATCTGCCGCAACGTGCCCTCAATCCGCTCCACCATTTCTCCTGCATCTGCATACCCTAATTGAACCGTCTCGTACTCCCTGTCGACGGTGAACTGAGCCTTAGCATCGGTTTCGTGTTGTAAGTCGTGGGCTGAGTCCATCAGTTCAGCAATTCTGTTCTGTCTGTCAGCCTCAATTTTCTCTCTGAACGATCGCTGCAAATCCTCAAGTATCTCTCTGTACGATCTCTGGGCATCAGTAGCTGCTTCGGACTCATCTTGCTCCTGTCGGGCGGGCCCATTTACTGCTCTTGTCGCCGCTTTCTTGCGTGCTGCAAGCTCGTCAAATCCTTTGGGGAATACGATTCCCGATTTTGGACCGAGGTCAATGGATTCCTGCTCGACAACCGGGCCTCCGGGAGGCCTGTCAAGCAGTCGTATCAATTTCTGTATCCTCTCGTGGTCAGATTTGCCTGCTCGGCCGAGGATCTTCTTCGCGGGCTGGTCGAGAACAGCTTTGATGACAACATCATCTGTCAGCAGGGACTGAAGCAACTCTGCGAGCTGCTCATGATCGACATGCGCCACCTGGTAGATGATCAAGACGGCGTCTTCGACTGCGATTGGACCTTGGCTATGCGGTGGCACATCAAGCACGACGAGTAAATCTGTCAGCCACTGCGAGTTCCCCAGCTCTCCGGGAACAAGCAACGCGCTGGCGTCGGGAACCACTTCGATACTCGCTCCCTCGAACGCCGGGGCTATCATGTTCTCCGTACGGAATTTGAGAATCCTCTTGAGTGATTCGGCCATCTTTTCAGGCTGTACATGTTTGAGCTTGAAGAGCTTGAAGATATGGGGGCGGGGCTTTGCTTTTTCGGCAAGCTCGTCGAGTCCCTCCGGCGTCAGCGATTCAAGCCCAAACCCTCCGGCTGTCACAACTCCTTGTTCATCTATCAGAACAAGCCAGGGTTGCGCCTGCACGCCCCAGCGAAACAGAACCTCTTTGGCATCACTTTTGATGCTTCCGCAGGCAAACGGTATATTGTTCTCTTCGAGCCATTCTTTGAGTTTGGCCGGTTCCGCATCCGAGGTATGAACCAAAAAGACCGCAACATCTTGATTTTGAAGTTCTGTGACTCGTTTAGCAAGCTCCGTGATCATATTGCGGGACGGCCGTTGATTCATGTCCCAAAAACAGATCAGCGTTTGTTTTCCTGTTTCTTTGAGACGATCTGCGCCTTGAATATTGTCGGACACCGGCAGTTTCTTGCCCAGTAAGGATTCCGGCTGGGGCTCCGGCATTATCACACTCGGGGTAACGATCAAGCAAAATGCGGTTTCGCCACGTCTGAGCCGACCAATAGCCACGGGCTCGCCGTTCTTCGCTGTCATCTCAGTGACAAAGATTTCCGGTGGAGAAGGTATCTGATAATCATAGCCGGGTCGGTGCTGCCGTGTTTCAAAGGCGAGTTTCTGCTGGCAGACAACCAATTCGATGTGAACCTTTTTGCCGCTTTCAAGAATCCCGGCATGAAACGTATATTTCCATCCCGCCTCAAGCATCTTATGCTGTGGAGTCAGCTTGCTCGGCTCGCCTCCTGCCGATTCATAGCCGCTGATATACATCATATGTCCGGAAGACATGACCGTTGCCTTGCCGTTGTTAACCATTAACAATTGCGGATTCGCTATTAGCTTTGCGTCTATGCGTTCTTCTGTTAACGTCAACAATCGATCGGCGATTTCGTAGCCGTTCCGGACGAGTAATTCGCTCGAAAGACTTTCGTCCGGCTCAAAGGCTTCTTTCATTACATCCGCCGGCATCTCGATCACCCTCAGACCTATCTTGATTTTCACATCAGTCTGTACATCAGTGGTTGTTTCTTTCGGTGCCTGCAAAGCATCCCGGCGGTTGACTCCGATAAGCACATCGCGGGTGCATTGACCTGCTGTGACAGCCACGTCAAGGGAAGGGAAGTCGCCTTGTATGAGATACTCGCCGATGTTCAGGCCGTCAATCGCGAACGTTCCATCTTCCCCGGAGGTGCAGACAAACCGGTCGTACAACGCCCGCGAGAAACGCGGCACGACGGCCAATTGCGCTCCCGATATCCCTCTACCAGTATTGATATCGATGATTCTACCCTCGATGCGCCCCTCGTCACGTTCAGCCGGGCTCTCTGTTTCAACGGCAGGCAGTAAGCGTGTACCGTCCAGATACTTTGTTAGATCCAAATCCCGTTGCCCCGGCTTGATCAGGATGGGAAGGTTGATCGCATTGTCCGGATCTTCGGCATAGACCTGCACCTCATATTTGCCCGGCGGCAGGACAAACTCGAATCGCCCTTCTCTTGAGGAATACTGACATGGCCAATGTACGTGCCAGAACACCAACACGGTCAATACTTTCGTGGACCATTTGTGCTTGCGGGCGGTGGCAGCACTCACTCGACCGTGTACCCGACAGCCCGGCTGCAACGTCAGGGTGACCTCGGTACCAAGGTCCTCTCGTGATAGCTCTCGCAGCCCGGCTAAGTAGTGGCCCTCATCTATTGCGGTAAGCGGTACTGTTTTTTCTGTCGGCCAATAAGGTTTGAACAGTTCTTCCTCCGTCAAGGTGATCTTGCCTTCTTTATTTGAGATAACTTTGGCGGCTGAATCAATTTCAGAGGCTTTATAACTTCCACCATCTTTCAAAAACCATATGGGCGGACTCTCGGCTATGTCTGACCAATCGACATAGGTGCCCACCCACGCCCCAACCACCGGCTGCGAATTAGGATCAGCCAGCTTCAAGACAACCTTGTTGGGCTCGATACTTCCTTCGCGATCCCGTTTATTAGTTTTGGTTTTAGGTAATTTGCTCGTGCCGTCCAAGTACCCTGTCAAGTCCAGATCACGTTGTCCCGGTTTAATCAGGATGGGAAGTGTGAAAGAGTTGTTCGGATAATTGGAAAAGAACCTCAACTTATACTCGCCTGGAGGCAGGACGAAATCGAATCGCCCTTGTTTTGAGGCAGACTGACAGGGCGTATGTACGCGCCAGTACACCAACACGTTCAAATTATTCGGAGACAATTGTCGCTTGCGGGCGGCGGCGGCAGTTAGTCGGCCGTGCACTCGGCAAGCCGGCTGCAGCGTGAGTGTGACCTCCGTACCCAGGTCCTCTCGTAGTAGCTCTTGCAGTGCGGCTAAGGAGTGATCTTCGTCTAATGCGACGATCGGCGCCTTTTGTTCCGTCGGTGGAACGGACCAGAATACGTCTCCCGTTCCCAGAGTGACCTTTCCGGATTTGTCTGATTTTACCCGGGCTTTTCTGCGTGTTCCGCCGTCACGGAGGAACCATATCGGTGGATTCTTACCCGTATCCGACCATTCCACGGACGTGCCCACTCGTGCACCCACCACCGGCTGGGAATTGGGATCAGCCAGCTTCAAAACCACTTTGTTTGGTGCTATGCTTCCCTTCTGGTCCTTAATCCGGACATCGTTGTTTAAGGCGATACTTGTGGGTATCGCGATTATTGCTATCAGAAGGATGGTGATGACGGAGGGTATCCAGCCGGCCCGGTTGCTGTCGGAAGCGTTTTTGCCGATAAGGCGGCGGATGCGCCCGAAGAGGTTGCCGCCGGAGGCGGCGACGGCTAATTCGCTCCGGCTGGCCCGGATCTCCTCCATCGAGGTCAGGGCCCGGGCGTAACGGATGCGGTCGCCGGAGAGGCCAACGGCCAAGTCGTCGCAGCAGTTCTCGCGTTCGAGACGAATCTTGTGCGAGATCCACCACACGCCGGGGTGATAAAAGCCGAGCGTCTCCACGACGGTTTGCAGCATGTTGACGAGGTAATCGTATCGGCGGATATGGGCCAGTTCGTGCGCCAGCAGGGCCTCGAGCTGTTCCGTGGTGAGACCCGTCAAAGCGCTGGCCGGCAAGAGGATGACCGGGCGCAGCCAGCCGACGACGGTGGGCACCTGAACCAACGCAGACTCCACGAGCCGCACCGCCCGGTGAACTCTCAATTTTGCGGCCAATTCGTTCAGTGTGGCGTGGAGTGAAACATCGACCGGCGTGACCATCTGCCGCTTGAGCCGCTGCAATTGGGCCCAGCCGCCCAGGTGCCAGAGAGAGAGTCCGAAGACGCCGACCAGCCATCCCGTGACGAGGTAAGGTAACGACACTTCGAGTGTCTCGGTTGCGCGCTGTTTCCACGAGACCGCTGGCGCGATGTCAACGCTTTCGATCTGTACCGGTTCTTTAGCCTCCACGTCTCTCGCTACGGGTGTTTCTATAATCGTCGGTTGCACCGGCACGACAGCAGGTGCAGGCGGTAATTCGATATTGGCTATCGGTTGCGATGTCGATGCCGGGACCAACGTCATCGTCACGATGGGCAGCAGCACGGTCAGCCCCAGCGCGGCACACGCCACGATGTAACGGACGTTGGCCGTGGATCTTCGCAGCGCGACAAGCATGACCCCTAAAAGCAACGCGACGCCCGTCGCCTGCCAGACGAAATGAAGCAAGGTCCAGCCTAATCTCTGGACAATCTCTTGTGAAACAACATTCTCCAGTGCCATTGTTACTGTCCTTCAAATTCATCGAGCATTTTTCTTATTCGCCCCAGCTCTTTCGATGAGACCTTCTTGGCCGAGAGCGCCCGCATGACGAGCTTCTCCGCCGAACCACTAAACGCCCTGTCGAGCAGATCGCCGACGAGTTGCTTCTGCGCCTTCTCCTCCGTCAGGGCCGGCCGATAGACGTGTTTGAACGTGGATGCATCTCGTGCCAGCAGGCCCTTCTCGGTCATGATCTGCATGAGCTTCAGCGTGGTCGTGTAGCCGGTGTTTTCGTCCAGATTCATCGCCTCGTTGACCTGGCGGACCGTGCTGGGACCCCGGTCCCACACGATACGAAGGATGGTCAACTCTCTGTCGGTCGGTCGCAGGCTCTTGCGTCTTCCCATGTTGATTCTCCTGTTGATGCTTGTTCGTTGAGTTCTGAAGAATTGAAGGTTAGGCATATATTATTTAAGAAAATCTTCCTTTGGATTTTCTTAAAATAATCAGGGTCCTTCGGATAACATACTATCGAATAAAATGTTACGCATTGCATGGTTATTGCAGCTACCGAACACGGCCAACTTGTTTTAGAAAGAAAAAATCAAGAAAACAGATTTTTTCTTTCCAAACGTATGCCTAACTTCAATTTTTCAGAACTCATTCGTTCTCAATGCTCCATCGGTATAATATACGAATACCTTCGTAAAAGTCAACGAAAAAATTCGTAATTTTAGAAATTTTTTTTCATCTGTTGCTCACGAATCTTTTGGGTACTTCCTATCCATCTGCTGGTTTGCGGGCTTTGAGGTCGCTCTTCTCGGGAATTCGCACGCGTACGATGACCGGTTCTTTCTGTCCACCGAAGAGACGGTATGACGTGCGGGAATCGGCGATCCGGACGCCAGAGAATATTAGTTGGTACGAACGTTTGGCCATGTTGCTGAAAACAAATTCTCCCCGATGATTTGTGCTGCTATCGGCCTCCAAGAGTTCGGATTCGACTCTTCCGTTAATCTGCTCAACGAAATGCGCTCGCACCCTGACTCCCGGGATGGGCCAGCCGGTAGCTTCATCGAGGACGATTCCTGTTGCACGCAACCCTTTTTCCAATCGAATGACCGCGAACTGTTTCACATCCTCTACTTCATGTCGGGCGGGTCGGTATCCAGGACCAACACTCGCGTGGATGGAGTATTTGCCGGGGATATTCGGATTGATGTTGTCGAACGAGAAGCACCCGTCTACATCGGGCCGGATTTTCTGGGCTGTGGCGCCCCAGGAATGGTTGCCGACGCTGATCGAAACGTGCAGCTTCACATCGTATCGGGCTGGCGTCCCATCGATGTCCAGCAACTGACCGGATAGTCTTGTGCCCTCGGCCAGTTGTATATCCCTCTTTGTTATTGGATTGGCCTGATCAAGTCGTATTGCCTCAGTGGCCATGAAAGAATTCTGTGAATGGGCAACGATGACATATTCACCCCCTAACGGCAGGGGGGATGCGTTGAATTTGCCCTCCAACAGACCACTGCCCTGCAAGGCATCGTAAATATTGAATCGGTTACCGATCATTTCCGGCTTTCTGGCTACGACTAAAGACGCTCGGGCATCCTTTGCCAGGTTGCCGTCAGGGTGAAGGATGCGCCCGTAGATAGCGCCCGCAGGATAAACGGGCACATCAATGACGAAGGGGCCATCCCCGGCCGGAATATCCATCGGTCTTATCTCTTCGAACCAATAACCAACAGGCCGCTTGCCCTCGCTGTAGGATATGCTGTATTTGAATTTGCCCGGCACCGGAATCTCATATCGTGCCTGACCGTTTTGTATATCCAGCCATTCCGGTTTCATGCCGGGATCTTCCGCTTTGGCATAATCAATCCGAACGCCGCCCTGCACTTCTGGAGATCCCTGGGGGACGTGAAACTGAAGGACGACTTCGCGCATCACGGCTTCGTCAGGTTTTATCTCAATCCTCACGTCGTCCAATGTATCCTCATCGACATCCACGGATGTTCTCTGGCCGGCGGCCCAAATATTCACTCTCTGTCCCCAGCACTCGTCGATTTGGAAATAACCCACATCCTCTTTAATCATTACGGGGGCCCACTCTTGTGCAGTGGATTGGCTATGATCCCCAAAGCGATAGAATTGCCAGTATGTGACGGCAGGTTTTCCGTTCTTATGCTTCAATCGCTCAAGATCACCAACAATCCGTCCGCGAATCGTTTTCTTGGATCCCAGTTCAACCTTGATATCACCATCTCCGGGCTTGATGTTGCTGAGATACTGGCGACCACAGTCCTTCGCCCGAACGAGCAAAAAATATTGGCGGTCGCTGCGAAGCCGAGTTAGCCGGAATCTGCCGTCTTTATCAGTGATAGCGTCGGGGCGGCCGTCGATACTGTTTTCGCTATAGGAATGGCTGCCTTGATACGACATCATCACTCGTACCTCGGCTCCTTCGATGGGTTTGCCACTGGTCTTCGATGTCACAATTCCTGTTGATGGCAGGGTGGCCTTGAGTCTCAGCACGACGGCCCGGTCTGGATTCGGCACGAGGTGATCGATCCTCTCAGACTCAAAACCATTGGCTTCAATCTGCAATCCCAGCTTCCGAGCTGCAGCGTGTTGGATGATTGCCAAACCGTTCTGATCGGTTGTCAGCTTGATCGTATAGTGAAACCCGCCGTTCGGATAGACATACCCGCCAGCAATCTGGGCACCGGGAATCGGTCCATTCTCCTGGTCGATCACCTTGATGCGACCTTCAAAGCCTTCCTCAAGCACCAGTTCGATTCCCTCAATTCGACCTCCCGGCTCCACCTCAAACGGCCCGGCAAAAGCCGGTGCATAACGGTTGCTTGACGCCATCACAAAAATCCGGCCGTACTCAATGTAGCACTTCAACCCCCCTTTCTCGGCGAAATGGCCGTTCTTGGACATACCGATCCCTTGGCTCGTACCGTGTCCTGGCCGATGGCTTCCGAGTGTGATGTGTGTATCGTTAGGCAAAGGACGTCCGTCATAGGTTCGTACAATTCCCGAGACGAGGATCTTATCATCTTCTCCGTACTCTCGGTCTTCGAAGCCGTATTCTTTCGAAATTTCTGTTATTTTGTCGATGCGCTGTTGCGGCGTCAGCAGCTTGCCTGCCAGGGCGACGGTCATCGTCGTTCCGCGCCAGAGGCCGATGAGAATGGTTACGGACAGAATCAGCGTGATCGCGGCGACGTACCACGAGACCCTCAGTCTGGGGCGATGTCCGGCCACGACGATCCGTCGCACGCGCTCGACAAGCCCGCCTTTATCATCGGCCTTGCCGAAGCCTATTGCCGGCACGGCGACATTGATGTTCCCGTCTTTCAATCTATGCGCCCAGTCGGCGAGCACTTCGGCATATCGGATTCTTTGGCCCGTTGCGGCGATGCCGGCCTGGTCACAGCAGGCTTCGCGCTCGAATCTTATCTGTTGGCTGATCCACCACACGGCGGGATTGAAAAAGAAGATCGCCTCGATCACCATCTGGTGAAAATTCACCAGATAATCATATCGTCGAATGTGCGCCAGCTCGTGGGCGAGAATGGCGCGCAGGTCGTCCGTCGGGACGCCGCTGATCATCGAGGCGGGCAGCAGCAGCGTGGGCCAGATGCAGCCGACCACGCCCGGGACGAAAATGTGTTCGGATACGGCCACGCGAATCCGCCGGGCGATTCCGATGCACTTGCGCAATTGCTCGACGAGAGCCAATATAGGCTCGTCTTCCAAAGGTCTGCATTGCCGTCGAAGTCTGGCGCCGCCGACCATGATATAAACGGCTCGCAAGAGCATGAGAACAACGCCGATCAGCCAGGCGCCGATCGCCCAGGCTCGCCAATTGGATCGGGAAGAATCTTCCGTAGGGACCTCAAACTCAAAAGTTTCCCCTCCAACGAGGACATTCTTCTCGCCGGGACCAGCCGAAGATGCGATCGACGGCACTTCTTCAGTCACCGCAGGTTCATATTCCAGAACGGCCCAGGTGAAAAGGGCGCAAAGCAGGAGAATAGTCAGTGCGATAAGAGCCGCTGTGTATCGGACGCTGGAGTGCTTCGCGGCCTGACTTTTCAGAAAAAGCAGCAGCAAAGTCGCAATGGCGACTGCCTGCCATAGACTGTGAAGCAGGGCCGTCAGCAAATTGGCGCAGGCGTCACTGTTGAGCAAATCAATAAGGCGATTCATTTTGTCTCTCCCTTTGCGGCCTTGTCGGATTTACGGGCCTTTGTCTGATCCAGCAGTTCTTGTATCTGTGCCAACTCGGCTTCGCTAACCGGCGTTTCGGTTAGAAGGGTTTGCATCATTGCCGAGGGCTTTCCGCCGAAGACCTCGTTCACGACTTTATGCAAAAACGGCCGGATGATCTTTTTCCTGGTCACCGCCGGGCTGTACACGTGCGCCACGCCGCGGTTGGTATGTTTGAGCAATCCCTTCTTTTCCATGACCTGCATGACCGAAAGAATCGAGGTATACGCCCGCTGTTTGCCGTCCGGCATGGCTTTGAGTACTTCTCGGGCCGTCGAAGCGCCCCGGTCCCAAAGAACCGACAAGATCTGCATCTCCAAATCCGAAGGTTTACCGGTTTTCATTATGCCTTTCTCCTTAATAAAACAATAGTACTGTAAATATAGTATATACTGTATTTGCAGTAGGATCAACAAGAAAAAGAGAATTTTTGAAAAAATTTTCTGCCGGAAGCAGACCGCGTCACATTTTATCTCACCGGGGGCGCGGATACTTTATTCGGGGAGAATTCCCGCTTGAACACGTCCCACAAAGGATTGTCGTGCCGTTGGATGAGAGCTTCATGGTCGATGCCCTTTTCTCGTTCTTGCCAGTATTTCCAGCCTAACTTCTCCGTGCCCAGCTCGTAGTCCAAGCCGTCCCAGTCGGAGCTGCGAAAGGAGTAGAACGCCCAATGCCACTGATGCTCGTTGAACGCGGCGATCAAATCTTCAAGATACGCCTTGGCGCCGAGAACGCGGCGGTCGCATCCGAATTCTTCTGCGGCGATCCGCGAGGCCGGCACGTTATGTCGCTTCGCCCAATCGATGACGGGCTGAAAACGTTCCCGGAGATCGGCCGGTGTCCATGGCGTCGTCGCATCCGATCCGGCGGGCATTTTGTCCGGATAGGAGAATCGCCCTTTGTTGATACGATAGGTCGTAAACACCCACGGATCGTAGAAATGGAACGCATACAGCACGGCTTGGTCGTCGATGGGTTCCAGGTACCGGAATCCATTCGGCGCCGAATGGAACCAGCAGTTGAGAATGATGGGCGTTTCGGTATCCACGGAGCGGATCGCCTTTACTACCCGTCGGTTGAACCGGTTCAGATCGGCCGTGGTGTCTTTGTGCCGGGCCAGCCACTCCTCGAAACCTTTCTCGTTCTCGCCCTGAAATCCGTCCTTTCGAGCCGGGTGTGGTTCATTCAGGGGATTGTAGCCCACGATGGCCGGATGATCCTTGAGCCGTCCGGCCAATTCTTTCCAGAAGGCAAGGGCTTGCTTCTGGTATTTTTCCTCAGTCCAAAGGCGGTAGTCGAACTTATAATCGTTAAGCTGACGGTTACGCGCTCCCGGCAGGCTGAACATCGTCAGCACGATTTTGACCTCGTGTCGATGGGCGACATCAAGCCCGCTTTTGAGCTTCGCATAATCCCGGTCGGGAATGCCGGTGAAATTGTCTGCATCCCCGAGAAGAAAGTCGCGCCCCTCGGC
>Ga0209427_10004945_pt1 | contig 15324 bp, 12 predicted proteins | sample DeeMarSWOR136_30_FD_187465 | JGI IMG/M metagenome (GOLD analysis project Ga0209427, IMG submission 187465) | Marine sediment microbial communities from White Oak River estuary, North Carolina - WOR-1-36_30 (SPAdes) (version 2) | ecosystem: Environmental > Aquatic > Marine > Intertidal zone >...
ATGAGGAAGGGATCATCGTAGGGTGGTCCCTTCCTTATTGGTAAATGCAGGGCGCGGGTAGTGAGGTATACCAGAGAGTCGAACTCCACCTGTAACAATGCTTTGCTTTGTGTAAATGAACTAGCAGATGTGTAAATTAGTTTATTAAAAATGGAGCAATGAACTCATAAGCCCTTGGTCGCTGGTTTATATTAGGATTATAAGAGGTTACCCGGTCCTGATGGTAGTCTTGTATCAGGACCAAGATTATTCACCACTGCATCAGTCAGGGGAATCCTGCATAATTCTTTCTATACCGGAATAGTAAACCACCGTGGTGAGACCTATCCCGGATTACATGAACCACTTATCAGCATGGAGATTTTCGATCTAGTCCAAAATACTATGAAAAAGAACAGGAGCAGGTCTGAAACACTTCAGGTTCGACCAGAAAGGCATTATCTGCTTAAAGGCATAATCAGGTGTGCATACTGCGGTATGCCTATGTGGGCACAGACATATCAGAATGGATATGCTTACTATCGGGAACAAAAAGGTTCCAGAGGTCATGGGGTATGTCCGGGGGGAAAGTCGGTTTGTTGTCCGGTGATTGATAGACAAATCACCAGCCTGATTGAAGCTATTGAATTAGGACCGCAGTGGCTTGAGGAAGTCCTGGCTATCATCAGCATCAAAGATGAAGTAGATACCGTCAAGAAAAAACGTGAGGCTACAAAGGAGAAAATAAGGAGGATGGCTAAAGCTTACGTAGATGGTGTGTTTCCTGATGAAGAATACCACCGTCAGAAGAAGCTACTTGAATTGGAACTGGAATCATTGGTTATACCTCAGGCTAATGCTGCAGAGGAAGCCGGAAAGCTGATCATGGATCTACCGAGATTATGGGAAAAAGCTACTATCGAGGAACAAAGAAAGCTTCTATTATCGATGTTAGATGCTGTTTATGTGGATGCTAAGGAGACTAAGTCAATCATTGCGATAAAGCCAAAGCCTCCCTTTAAACCAATATTACAGGTGGCGGCTTCACGTAAGGGGTCTGATATCCATATCCTGAATGAGCCTTTTAAAGACTCGTCTTTGTTTCTGGTGGAGACGGGGGAGAGTCGAACTCCCCGTCCAAAAGAAGCTGCCCAGGATATACTACAAGCTTAGCCAGCTCTTTAATCTTATCCGGCCCACCTCAACCGGCCGAGTTGAGCCAGACCAGCCGATGAATCTTTCACCTCCCTTACCGGCCTGGGGGAGATGGCACCCCGACTTCGCGGCACCCAATCCCAACCCGTCAGGGCAAGGTCAGGCTGGATGGCAACCTAGTTTTTAGGCTGCAACCATTTCTGGTTCGGCATTTGTTTTTTGCCACCGGTTTTATGAGGTTGATGGCACCTCAGCCTGCAATCCTGCAGCCCACTTCTCCTGTCGAACCCGCGCGTCCCCATATTGTTAACGTACCATATATCTTAATATTACCGCCTTTTGGTAGCTCTGGCAAGCTCCCTTTCCACCTCGCGGCGGGTGATAGCCTCACGCTTGTCGTACTGCTTTTTACCCCTTGCCAGGGCTATTTCCACCTTGGCGACATGACCCTTGATATACAGCCTGGTAGGCACTATCGTCAGCCCTTTTTCTGCAATCTGTGCGGTGAGGTTCTTTATCTCTTTCTTGTGCAACAGGAGCTTGCGCGGTCGTCTGGGTTCGTGCCCCATATAGCTCGAGGCCTCGTACCTGGCGATGTGGACGTTATGAAGCCATAATTCGCCGTTCTCCGGCCTAACATATGCATCGCCCAGACTTATCCTGCCCATACGTACCGACTTAATCTCGGAGCCGGTGAGAACGAGTCCTGCCTCGTATTTATCGCCGATGTGATAGTTATGAAAAGCCTTCCTGTTAGTGGCTACCGTCTTATCAGTCATTACATTAGATTTTACCATACGTCAAGACGGCGTCCCAAGTTACCCAGGACACTCTTTTTACTGACGTATATCCTGCAGTGTGTGTTACAGATAATCACTATAATCAGCTTCGGATAAAAGAGAGACTTTACTTGACAATTGTCACATATAATGTTAAAATTGTGCCAATTGGCTAGTTTTTTACGTTATTACGCGAGGTGACTAATTTGCTGAGGAGAAACTCATACACCTGGGCAGGATTCGGCCTGCTGGTGACCGGCGCCATCATTTTCAGCGCTTCTTTCTTTATTTTTCATATATCCTGGCTATCAGCACTCGGCGTATGCATGCTGGTACTATCGTTTATTCTACTGGCGTTGAGAAGGGCCATTCCCAACATATCGCCCGAAGTCTGCGGTCTTCTGCTGGAAACCAGCGTTAACAATATGGCTACCCTGATAGAAGAACTGGGGATAAAATCAAAAGCCATCTATATCCCTTCTTCCCTATCAAATAAATGCCCGCACGCTTTTATCCCCCTACATTCCAACGGTTCCACTCCCAGGATAACCAGAGCGCTGCCCAAGCGACTAATCGTCAGGTACGGGGGTGGCCCCGAGGATGTGGGGCTGTTGTTTTCCACCATCGGCAGCACCGCAACCGGCATGCTCGATACAAAGCCGGGGGCGACCTCGAACGAACTGGAGACGGCTTTAACATCATTGTTCACCGGAAAACTGGGGATAGCCGACAGGACAAGAGTAAACACTCAAAACAACCACATACAAATAGAGATAACCAATCCGCGCCTGGAGACTGACGCCGATTTATCCCACCAATGCCTGGGAGGACCGCTGGCCGCCATCGTCGCTTCGGTAGCCGCCGAATCATGGGACAAACCGATGCAGATCTCCCGGGAAGAGCAGCGCAAAGGCAAGTACTACGTAGAACTGGAGGTACTGGGGTGACGATATACAATCACTATTTTATAACCGTGGCAATAGTACTACTGATCACCACGGTAATCCTCGTCGCCGCGGGGCAGACCTCTCTGGATATATTCTACAGTCTGTACGTTGCCGAAGCCCTGGTAATAACGGAGTTATTTGTCTACTTCAATAAAAAATCACGCCGCGTGATAAATATCGTCAGTTTAATGCTGTTCGTGGGTTTCGGCATCGTCTTATGCCTGCAGGTAATAAAAGCCCTCACGATTTTTTAGGTATTCACTTGTTTTATGAACAAAAGGCTAACTATAGCATTCTCAATATTCATCGTGGCGGTAATCATTTTCCCGGGCGTACCGGCCCTGGCCCAGCCTGACAAGACACCTCATGAAAATCCGGACACAGCAACGGGCTCGCTGGATAAAATATCTCTACTGATTAACTACGATAGAATCATTTTCGCCGCCAGTAATCGGGATTATGCCGCCGCGCTGGAAGCCCTGGAAGAACTAAGAAAGATGGATATACCGGACGAGTACCGCAATATCATCAACCGCTATAACGACCTGTGCCAGCAGCTCTTGACTACCCTGGATACACTGGATGCCACTCTTGATGACGCAGTGAATTTGATAGAAAGCAACAATATCAACAAGGCGAAAAGCAAGCTTGACGATGCCGAGATTTACGTGCAGGACGCTATAATGATCATGGACGACTTAAGTCTTGCCACGGAGTCTCTGAGAAAACGTTTCGGTGTCGAGGCGCTTACAGCACCGGACGAACTCATCCAGGCCGACAAACAGCTGAGAGACAGTATAGAGCAGCTGCGGCAGCTCCTGAATATGCTTGCCAACCTCAGGGAAAGTCTTAACGAGAGTTATATTAAAATCAAAGGGTTGACATCTACCAACATAACCCTGCAGATCAGTCCGACAACAGCCTGGGTAGGAGATACTGTAAACGCCCAGGGAGTGCTGAAAAGCGGCGACGAACCCCTGTCGGGAAGACAGGTAACCATCAGGCTGGATGAGAAGGCTGTCGCAATATTTATCAGCCAGGAGGACGGTTCCTACAGCGGTAATATCACCCTGCCCTACGAGTACGTAGAGACCATGAAAGCAGTCGCCGTATACGAACCGCAGGGCAGCGATGACGATACGTACCTGGGCTGCCAGAGTACGGAGGTGACGTTACAGACCAGGTACTATCCCACCCGGCTGCAGGTATCAACACCCGATGTTATCTATCCGGGGACTCCATTCATCATTAACGGCGAAATCACCTCGGAAGGAAAAGACACCCCGCGTACCATAAAGGTAAGCCTCGATAATAGACAGATTATGGAAACAACAGTCTCGGGGCAGTTCATTCTGGAAATAACTCCGCCCGACGATATCGCAACGGGTCAGCGCACCCTAACGTTAACGGTTATTCCTCTGGAACGTTTCGCGGGGACTATTAAACAGCGTATTATCACCGTCTCCCTGATACCCCTGGAAATTGATTTAGAGACACCGGGACTTATTTTGCTTCCCAAATCAATCCAGCTCAGCGGCAGGATTCGGAGCGAAAGAGGTCCGATAGCAAACGCCAACGTAAATATTGTTTTCAGTACTATCTCAACCACGGTCACGACAGCCTCCGACGGCAGTTTCACGACGATGCTGGACATCCCCTTAGATTTCTCTTTCATCGGCCAGCGGGAATACTCCATTAATGTCGAACCACTGGAGCCGTGGGCGAGCTATCTCGCGGTGAAAAGGCAGTCCATCGTCATCAATCCAGTATTCAGTACGCTGACATTTGTCTCGCTGCTCGTCCTAGTATTTCTCATCCTACGGAGAAGGCGGACACCGGAGGAGAAAGCCATACCTCGGGAGGAAGTCGCGGGGTCGACCGCTTTTATCACTCCCCGGGCACCGGCCATAAAGCTGACTGGAATCAGGGGCAGGATAATCTCAGCCTACCGGTCGGGACTGGCGATGATAGAAAGGATAGCCGGGGTACACATGACACCGGATACGACTCTCCGGGAATTCCTGGCAAAGGTGGCGAAAGTCCTACCGGGAATCTCCAGACAGCTCGCGGAGTTAACGGCGATGGTGGAAAGAGCGCTTTATTCCAACCAGAATCCGACGAGTAAAACGGCCGGTATAGCCGAACAGATCACCGACGATATTCAAAAGGAGCTGCGCCGTGGGGCTTAAGAAATTCATGGTGATACTCGCGGCAGGCATAATACTGCTGGTCGTGTTGACCGCCTGGTTTCTGCCTCTGGATGACGACTTCAGGGTGGAAAATCCCTCCTGGAACGGCTCCAAAGCCCTGATTGCGAGCTACACGACACAATCGTTGGAGTCTCTCAACGACCTTCCGTCAGCACCGCGGGGAACAACGCTTATCCTGGTGCCCTATCTCGAACTGACATCAGGGGAGCTGGAACGGCTAAAGGACTACATCACCCGGGGCGGGAGGCTTATCCTAGCCGATGATTACGGACACGGCAACCAGATATTGGAGTATCTGGGTCTCGAAGTGCGTTTTTCGGGCGAGGTACTAGCCGACCCCTTAATCAACTATAAAAGCGAGTATTTCCCGAGAATCATACATTTCAGGTCCGACCCCCTGACGATTAATATGGAAAGCCTGGTATTGAACCACGCTACATGCCTGGTGAATATCGAGGCGGAGAACGCCATAGCCCTTTCGTCTTCATTCAGCTTCCTTGACCTGAACGAGAACGGAACGCAGGAAGATGACGAGCCGTCAGGTCCGCTGCCGGTAATCCACCGCGAGACATCGGGCGAGGGAGAAGTGGTACTGATTGCCGACCCCAGTTTGTTTATCAATAGCATGAACGAAATAGACGAGAACGAGGGGTTCATCCAGAACATCGCCGATACCACCGCATCCCTGTATATCGACCAGTCGCACCTGCCCCCGTCCGACCTGCACCAGGCCAAATCTCTCCTATCGCGGGGACGCGAATACCTGAGCAGTCCGCTGATAACCGCAGGACTGGTAGCGCTGGCGATTGTTTTCACGTTGAAACCGGTGTGGCATAAAAGGAGAGACAATAAATAAAAATTCAGGACTTTCTATTTCATAAGTTTAAAAATAATCGATGCGTACATTAAGGAGAAAGTAATGGCCGCAAAACAGATAAAAGGACAGGGAATACTACAAAACATCCTGGCGGAAGTATCCAAGGTGGTTATCGGGAAACACGAGATAAAAGAACTCCTGCTGGCAGCCCTGCTGAGCAAGGGGCACGTGCTTATCGAAGGGACACCCGGTACCGCCAAAACAACCACCGCCCGTACCTTCGCGCGCGCTATCGGTGGCGAGTTTAAAAGAGTCCAGGGAACGCCGGACATGCTGCCTTCCGATATCCTCGGGTTTTTCTTCTACCGCACCGACGGCAGTTCAACGCTGATTCCGGGACCGATATTCGCCAACGTGCTTCTCGCCGACGAGCTGAATCGAACGACTCCTCGCACGCAGGCCGCCCTGCTCGAGGCGATGCAGGAAAACCAGGTCACTATCGAGCGCGAGACCTATCCGCTGGAGCAACCCTTTATCGTCATCGGCAGCCAGATACCCTTCGGCGGACCGGGCACCTCGCCGCTCAGCGACGTACAGAAGGACCGCTTCATGTTCCGCATCTGGAGCGGTATCCTGAACAGGGAAGAAGAGGACCTCGTTCTGAAAAACATCGGCGCCATCTCGGAACCGGAGACTTCGGCGGTAACAACACCGCAGGACATAATCCGGTTCCAGCAGGAAGTCAGGAAGGTATTCGTCGCCGACAGTATCCGCTACTACATCCTGGAAATCATCAACGGACTGAGGAACCACCAGGACGTCCAGCTGGGGCCCAGCACCAGGGCGGGAATCGCCCTGCTGACGGCGTCAAGGGCTCTGGCCTATATCCACGGGAGGGAATTCGTGATTCCCGATGATGTCAAAGTATTGATGATTCCAACCCTTTCCCACCGACTCCAGTTGACTGCGGAGGCCGAGATGGAGGAAATTAATCCGGAATCCATAATCAAAGAGGTAAGTTCCGCAGTGCCTGTACCCAAAATGGAAAATGAATAATCATTTACTACCTGCATTATGTCAATTATATACGCTGCTTCTACTGCTGGCAACGGCCATCATGTCAGCAATGCCGGAGTTTTTAACACCGACGGTACTGCTGCTAATACTGCTGGTAATCACGTTACGACGACGACATCCCAGATATAACATCGGCGTCTACTCGGGAGTGATCTTTCTGGCGCCACTGGCACTAGCACCGGCGCTGGAAAATACGGTAAGCCTGCCACCGGCGGCAATCCATGTCACCGCAGTGGTGATGACTTTACCGGCCTTCTTTCTCCTCGACAACAGCCTGCAGCAGAACACACTGCTGACGCGGCTTCCCATGAAGAAAAAACCGGGGATATATATTTCCATCGTTTTAACTTCACTCCTGGTGCTGGCCGGAATAATGATACTGATATCACTCGTCGTGAACAGCCGTGTTCTCCTGTACACCAGCGTCGCCTTTATACTCTATCTAACCGGTACGGTACTATGGGCTGCCTTCAATATTCCCCAGCTGCCGCTGACAGCCATGAAAACGACGGCGAGAATCATCGCCGGCACGTCAGGCGACCTGATTGTAGACCTGACCAACCGGGCATCTACCAGGATACACTGCCAGTTCGGGAGCCACGAACCCTGGCTGAAGGTAATACCGCTGGCCGTAATTCTGGAAAAAGGAAGAGTAAAATTGAACATTAGCTACACACCACCCCTAGCGGGAAATGCCCACCCCCAAATAGAGTCGATAGCCAAAGACCCAAGAGGTTTCGTCCAGATACACCAGATACTCGAGCCTATAGATTTGAGGATCATCCCCCGGGCGAGATACGCCGAGTGGCTGGCGCGTAAGTACCTCGAGAGGTCGGGGGTGGGCATGACAACTACAGCCACGATACAGCTTCAGGACATCACAAAACCCACGGGAGGAACCGACTACCAGGAAAGCCGTGACTACACACCGGGCGACGAGCTCAAAGACATAGACTGGAAGCATACGCTGCGATTAAGCCAGTTAATCGTGAAAGACTTTACAAACGACGAGGAATCGGCAACAATCATCGCGGTGAACCTTGCCGTCGCCGATGCCGAGGAAGCGGACAAGCTGTCATTCAAGCTGGTAACGACCGCATTGACACTGGCAAGAGAAAACGTTCCAGCAGCCCTGACCGCCTATAATCATCAGGGTGTTGTTTTCCGCACGAATGTAAGCGAACCCGACGAGATACTGAAGCAGGCATTACTGCTGCTGGGAGAGATTACACCGATAAAAATGGTCAACCGGCACACGGAACTCGCCGATATCAACGACATCAAACGGAATATCAACCAGCTGAAAAACGCAAGGTCAGAACCGGCGCAGCGATTGCTCAATATACTGGATTTCAAGTACCGGTCAATCGAGGAATTTACCAAGAACCATCCCGCCACCACTGCCCTGTTAAGCACCACCAGACAGGTTCCCGCCCCGGCAACGATACTGCTCGTTTCACAGCTAAACCACGACGCCGAGGCAATAAGGATAATAACGGACAAACTATGGAGGAGGAAGTTTACCACCGTAACGGTGGAGATGCCGGCACGGGCTATTCCACGGTAACCGTCTTGGCCAAGTTCCGGGGGAAATCAATCGGACAGCCCCGCTGCCGCGCGATATAGTAGGCGATAAGTTGAAGGACCACGGTATTGACCACCGGCGAAAACAAGGGGTCTACCTTCGGCACATAAATTACCGAGTCGGCGAGGGCGTTTATTTCCTCATTGCCCTCTTCAACCAGAGCCAGTAACGGCGACTTCCTAGCTTTTATCTCTTTTATATTGGTCAGCACGGCATCGTAGGTATCATCGCGGGCCACCACGGCCACCACCGGCGTATGAGTCCCCAGCAGAGCGAAGGGACCGTGTTTCAGCTCGCCGGCGGCGTACCCCTCGGCGTGTACGTAAGAGACCTCTTTCAGTTTAAGCGCCCCCTCGAGAGCCACCGGGTAATTAATCCCCCGCCCGATGAAAAAGGCGTTATCATATTCCGCCAGTTTCAGAGCCTGCTCCAGGATATCCTGCTGGTTATCAAGTACCTGCTGTACCTTGACCGGTAACTGCCTGAGTTCCATGATAAGCTCGTCCAGCTTGCGGATATCCATCCGGGAATACGGCAGTGCCAGCCAGTACAGGGCGATAATCTGGGCGAGATGCGTTTTGGTGGCGGCCACGCTTATTTCCGGACCGGCGCGGGTGTAAACGGTCTGGTTGGCGAGCCGGCTGGCGGTACTCCCCACAACATTGGTAATGGTCACTACCTCACAGCCCGATTCCTGGAGTCGCTTGATAGCCTTGAAAGCGTCGGTGGTCTCCCCCGACTGGGTAATAACAATCGCCTTGTTCCCGGCCAGCGCCCGGCCGTAGTAGTTGTATTCGTGGGCATATTCCACTCTTACAGGGGTCTTGACAAGCTCTTCAATGATATATTTGCCAATCAATCCGGCGTGAAAGGAGGTGCCTGAAGCCAGTATTAGCACATTTTCCGGGACATCTTTACCATGGGCAGCCAGATCGGCGGTAGACTCAACCGTGGACATGCATTCGGCCAGGGTCTCCCTTATCACCTTGGGCTGCTCGTGGATTTCCTTAAGCATGAAGTGCTCGTAGCCACCCTTCTGGGCGTCCTCCACGCTCCAGGTTATCTTGTGCTCCTCACGACTGATATCATCGCCGTTATTCCTTATCGATACGCTATCAGCGGTAACAACGGCGATATCATCGTCCTCGAGATAGATAACGCGGCTGGTGTAATCCAGTATCGCCGGGATATCGGAGGCGATATAGTTCTCACCGTCACCGAGTCCGATAATCAATGGACTTTCCTTGCGGGCAGCTACCAGCTTTCGTTCACCGGACATCAGAGCAATCATGGTGTAGGAACCATCGATATCAGCCAGAGCCTTTTCCACGGCATTCAGCAAATCACCTTCGTAATACTTCTCAATCAGGTGCGGGATTGCCTCGGTATCCGTCTCGGAGACAAGGGTATGGCCCTCGGCGGTCAGGCTGTTGCGCAGGCGCTGGTAATTATTAATCGTCCCGTTATGCACGACGGCGATTTTTCCGGCGCAGTCGGCCTGGGGGTGGGCATTTATCTGTGACGGTTCGCCGTGGGTTGCCCACCGGGTATGACCGATGCCGATGGAACCGTCCAGGGAAGAAAGGCTGTCAGCCAGGGCTTTTACCCTGCCAATATCCTTACGGATTTCAAGTCCGCCGTCTCCGGCCGCCACGGCGATTCCGCACGAGTCATAGCCGCGGTACTCGAGCTTGCCGAGTCCGGTCAGCAGAACCGGCTGGGCTTTCCTTTCGCCGACATATCCGATAATTCCGCACATATTTTATGAATCCCTTAAATAGCTGAATTCTCCCTCTTAATAAACCAGACTGCGGTCCGGTATCCTGCCGCTTATCATTTTCATTGCCTGAATCTGAGAGTAGTTGCCGACAATGACGCCGGGCTGAGCGACGACGCTGCTCTCCACGGTGCAGTCCTCACCGAGCATGGCACCAACATTCACCGAGGGGATTTCATCGTTGATTCTGACCTCGCTCTGGCCGCTGCATGCGGTAAACCGTCCCTTGATAACACAGCCCTTTCCCACCACGGAATCGTGCAATATCGAGCCGGTGCCGATACTGACATCGTCATCGATAACGCTGTTTTTCACCTCGGTGAAGGAAGAAATTATGACATTATCGCCGATGCTGGTAGCCGGCATAATGCTGACACCGGGTCCGATGTCACATCCGCTGCCGATAACCACCGGCCCGCTGATGTACGAACCGGAACGAATGACGGTGTCCTCACCAATCGAGACCTGTCCTTTTAGAGTGACACCGGCCTCGATTACACCGCCGGAGCTGGCTTCCATTCCCTGAAGAACGGCGCCGTTAAGATTGAGAATATCCCAGGGATAGACAACGTCAAGCCAGGTGCCAGCGGTCTCCAGGAACTTGATGGTATGCCCTCCGGTAATCATGTCGTTCAAAACATCCGGGATATCCAGTATGGACTGGGTAAAACGGAAGACCTCACGGGTGAAGGCGTAGATGCCCGTATTCACCAGATTACCGCTGGCTTCCTTGGGTTTTTCAACGATATCGGTTACGGCATCGTCACGGGTATTCACCACGCCGTACCTTACGGGATTATTGACACGCTTCACCAGCAGGGCTTCCGGCTTTATCTGCACGAAGTCAGAGATGGTATCAGCCTCGATGAGGTTATCACCCGATATAACCAGAAATTCATCTTCAGCCACATCCTCCGCCTGCGAAAGGGCGTGAGCCGTGCCCAGCTGGGCTTCCTGAGTGACGTAGGTCAGTTCAACGCCAAACTGCTCTCCGGAACCCATGTAATCAAGTACCTGCTCTTTACGGTACCCGATGACGATAACGATATTGCGGATACCGTTGGCAGCCAGGGACTCGATGACATACCGGAGTATCGGCTTATCCGCGATGGAAAGCATTGCTTTGGGCCTGGTAACGGTAAACGGTCTGAGCCTCTGCCCTTCGCCCGCCGCCAACACAATTGCCTGTTTCATAGCCACACCTCAAAATATTTTTGAATTGGGCGAGATAACACCACTAACAACGGCCCCGGGTCCGATTGACGTGTTATTGCCGATGATACAGCCCACATTTATGGAAGCATTTATTCCCGTTTCAACACGGTCGCCGATGATAGCCCCGAGCTTACGTCGGCCGGTGTCAATGCCGGCTACATTTATGTTTTTCTTATCCAGCCTCAGATTGGCAATTTTGGTACCGGCGCCGAGATTGCACTGCTCGCCGATAACACTATCGCCGACGTAATTATGGTGCGGTATCTTGGTGCCCTTCATGATAATGGAATTCTTCACCTCGACAGCAGCACCGATATGACAGCCGTCGCCGATAGATGTCGACGGACGGATGTAGCAGTTGGGCCCGATATCACACCCTTCACCGATGATTACCGGCCCGTTGATATAGGCACCCGACCGGATAACGGAATTATTCCCGACGGCGACCGGACCGTTGATGGTCACGTTTTGTTCCACCTTACCCTGTTGCGAAGGTTCCAGCCCGGCCAATAGGGACTCATTAGCGGACAATAAATCCCAGGGGAAGCTAAGGTCGGTCCAGTCCTTGATTTCCTGGCAGGCAATTTCCCTGCCCACCTCCATCAGCAACTGGAGAGAATCGGTAAGCTCGTATTCACCACGCGGCGATTTTTCCGTCCGGGCGATAGCCTCGTGGATATCCGGGGTAAACAGATACAGACCGGCGTTAGCCATACTGGTCGGGGGATTTTCCGTCTTCTCGTAAATCCTTACGACCCTGTCCTTCTTCAGTTCCACCATACCGAGCCCACGCGGGTCTTCAACTTTAATAACACTCAGGGTAGTTATATTCTTATTATTAACAAGCCTTACGATATCATCACGTTTAACAACCACATCGCCGTTCATGACCAGGAAATCACCGTCCACCCTACCCTCGACCATCCTGAGGGCATCAGCCGTACCCAGCTGCTTCCTCTGCTCGCAGTAGCTGATGTCCACCCCTAACTTTTCGCCCCTGCCGAAATAGTCCCTGACCTGCTGGTCACAATAGCCGACAATGAGGATGAATTCCTTAATGCCCGCTTCCCTGGCTTCGATGAGCAGGTGTTCCATAATAGGTTTATTGGCGATGGGGAGCATAACCTTGGGCCTGGTGGCCGTCAGCGGACGCATGCGGTTGCCTTCGCCGGCAGCCAGAATCACGGCTTTCAACTTCTCTCTCCTTCATTAACCAAGGAGTCCTTTATCGCCCGAAGGCAGCTTTCATATAGCTGCCGGGCGGTCTCATCGCTTTTAGCCTCGGCGGTTATCCTTATCTTGGGCTCGGTACCCGAGGGACGTACCAGCAGCCAACCGTCAGGGAAACTGAGTCTGATGCCGTCGGTATTACTCACCGCAAGCGGCTCCATAGCCCGCAGCTCCGATTCCAAGCGGGATATATCAACGCCATTGCTGGCAACGCTGCCACGGAGCAAAGGATACGAGGGTATAGCAGCGACAAGCTTAGACAACTTTTCTTTTACGGTGATAGCCGCCAGCCGGGCGGCGGCATAGATACCATCGGGGCAGAGTGATATCTCGGGGAAAATCCAGCTGCCGGAGGTCTCGCCGCCGAAATCGCCGCCATTCCGGAGCTCCTCGGAAACAGCCGTATCGCCTATTTTAGTGCGGCGTACACGACCGCCCATCTCCTCTATAGCCATCGAAGCGTCCAGCGTGGTCACCAGGTCTTTGACTTTTAATTCGCCAGCGAATATCGCCAGCATTTTATCACCGGGAACAAACTCGCCGCGGTCATCAACCGCCATCATGCGGTCGGCATCGCCGTCATGGGCAATACCGAGGTCGGCTTTGATATCTTTAACCTTTTGGCAAAGTCCTTCCAGATTGGCAGCGGTGGGCTCGATACCGCGGGGAAAAAATCCACCTGGATTACAGTTAAGCGTTATCACTTCGGCGCCGAGCTGCTGAAACATGGGGGGAGTGACCTCGGAAGCCGCCCCGCAGCCGGCATCTACCACCACCCTGAGCTTGAGGCCGGCAGGAAAACGACTCAATATGAAGTCGATATGCTGATTAATTGCACCTTCGTAGAGACCGCTTGATTTAACGTCCTGCCAGCCAGCAGTAGCCAGTGAGGAATCGGCAAGGGTTGCCTCTATCTGCTCCTGCTGGGATACGGTAAACGAAGAGCCGTCGGGGTTGAGGAGCTTGATACCGTTGTATTCGGGGGGATTATGGGAGGCGGTAATCATCACCCCGGTATCGAATTCCCTGGCGGCGTAAGCCAGGGTGGGTGTAGGAGTGACACCGGCATCCCTGCAGGCGGCGCCTGACGCCAGCAGTCCGGAGATAACGGCATGTTTCATGACATCGGCGGAAATACGCGTATCGGTGCCGATGACAATATTGCCGTATTTTTTACCTACCGCCAGTCCGACGCGAAAAGCCAGGTCAACCAGGTCTTTATTGAAGAGGGCACGTATGCCCGAAGTGCCAAAAAACCTCATATACTACTAATTCTACTCTTACGGTGACAAATGTCAACCAAGCTAACCCTTAGTTCTAATTATGTGTGGTTGACGGGTGCTTACCTCACCCCCTGTGTTCCCCTCTCCAAACGAGGCATGAAATAATCCGTAAACCGATTGTTTGGAGAGGGGGAAAGGTTTTGAGAGGAGCTAGTGCCCCTCTCGCTAACGCACTCCCTACTTGAGAAGAGGTCTATTACGAGAAATGGAGCGGGTAAATTAACACGACATTAGCATTTAGCTACTTTAACGCCCAGGTATCTGGCTACAAGGTCCATGGCGCAGTACTGCCCGCACATACTGCAGGCCGAGCCCGCGGTAGCTCGTTGGCGGTGAACGAACCTCGAGCGCTCGGGATTAAGCGAAAGCTTAGCCTGCTCCTCCCAGTCGAGGTTTTTCCGCGCCAGAGCCATCTGCTTGTCAGTCTCTTTAGCGCCTTTCACGCCCTTCACGATATCAGCGGCATGGGCAGCAATGCGGGAGGCGATAACACCCTCCTTTACATCGTCGACATCTGGAATCGCCAGGTGCTCGGAAGGAGTCACGTAGCAGAGAAAGTCGGCCCCGGCCGCGGCGGCGACAGCCCCGCCGATAGCCCCGGTAATATGGTCGTAGCCGGCGGCGATATCGGTTACCAGCGGCCCCAGAACGTAAAAAGGAGCGTCCTTGCAGAGCGACTTCTGGAGGCGGATATTGGTTTCAATCTGGTCAAGCGGCAGGTGCCCCGGCCCCTCCACCATCACCTGAACGCCGGCATCCCAGGCCCGCTGTACCAGTTCTCCCAGCGTCACCAGTTCCTCCACCTGAGGCCGGTCGGTGGCATCGGCGATACAGCCGGGACGCATGCCATCGCCAAGACTCAGGGTAACATCATACTCGCGGGCGATGTCCAGCAGGCGGTCGTACTGCTCGTAGAGCGGATTCTCGCGGTCGTTGTGAAGCATCCACCCGGTGAGAAAAGCCCCACCTCGTGAGACGATATCCGCCACCCTCCCCTGCTGCTTGAGGCGCTCGATAGCTTTCAGGGTGACACCGCAATGAACGGTGATAAAATCAACCCCGTCTTTAGCATGTTCTTCGATAGCCGCGAAGAGGGCATCGGCATCCATCTTGACGATGGCGCCATGTTTTTCAATGGCATCGATACCGGCCTGGTAAATCGGCACCGTACCGACGGGCACGGAACTCATGGCGATAATCGTCCGCCGGATAGCCGGTATATCGCCGCCGGTGCTCAAATCCATGACGGTGTCCGCCCCGGCTTTGATGG
>Ga0209427_10004948_pt1 | contig 15320 bp, 15 predicted proteins | sample DeeMarSWOR136_30_FD_187465 | JGI IMG/M metagenome (GOLD analysis project Ga0209427, IMG submission 187465) | Marine sediment microbial communities from White Oak River estuary, North Carolina - WOR-1-36_30 (SPAdes) (version 2) | ecosystem: Environmental > Aquatic > Marine > Intertidal zone >...
AAGAAATAGAACCCCCCCTATTTTTTGCGGGCACCCAACAAGCGGGTGGAATGTCTAACGTGCATGCATCCACGTTAGAGGAATCATAGAAGGCTATCAAACTGTAATACATGCATAAAGGATTAGTCACTTTTTCCGCAGAGGCATGCATGCTGCATCGCATAGGTAATTGTGCCCTATTTCAGAATTACGTAGGAGGCTATGTAGAAGACCGCGTAACTGAACGCGGATATTAAGAACGGTGCCGTAAAGCCAAGTGCGGATATGAGTAGCCCTGACATAGCAAGGCTGAATGCTCTCCCAACATGGTGCCCCATCCACAACAGACCTATGTCAGTCCCATAGGATTTTCTATTCGTGATCGAAGACAAGATTCCCTCCTGGCAGATGCTGAGCAATCCTTCAACGAAACCATACATTACTATGAGGATTCCGGCGAAGACTGAGGTTGAGACTCCAATCAAAGCTAGTACTGATGTGTAGAGTGCCCCACTGATTAGTATGAGTTTCCTCACTTCAAATCTTCCTGCAAATAGAAACGAGACCACACCGGCAAGTAAGATCTGCAAGCCTAGAAGCAGACCTATTGTCTCAGTGTTGAATCCATTGTTGCTCAAGAACAAGGGATAGACAAAACCACTCACAAATCCAAAAGATAAACCCATGACAAAGAACAAAGCCAAGAAAAACCTGAAAATCCGCGGTTTCTTTCTAAGATCCAGAAAGTTCAGGGCTTTCCCAACACTTAGCGGTGTCTTTCTTCTGCTAGCCAAAAACAGAGATAGCGGAACAACAGAAGCTCCAACCAGGGCACATAGAATCATGGTTCCTTCATACGAAAACCAAACAACCAAGAAACCAGCAATCAGACCGCCAAAAGCAGAAGAGAGATACACAACTGTTCTTAGATGAACCAGAGTTCTCCACTTCTTCTCACTTTCTTCCATTATGAAGGCCCTGTTGACGGCCCACAAGGAACCACTACTCGTCCCTTCCATAACCTTCCCAAACAGGAATTCCAGCGGGGTGTGAGCCACATAGTAAATTGAATTTGCCACGACGCCGAGAAATCCGCCTAGACCGAAGAAAAGCCGTCTACCCCAAAAGTCCGAAACCGTAGCAAAAAGCATTCTGCTAAGCTGAAAAATCAAAGGCATCGACGCGAAAACAAAGCCGATGGTGACGATGTCGATGTTTCTTTCTTCCATCATCAAAGGCAACGCGACGCCAAGAACGCCACCTACAAAAGAACTAAAAACCTGAATGGACAAAACAGTTTTAACCTGATTCAAGCACGTCACTTCCCTGTTGCCCCGTTTTCCATTGTTCAGAGCAATGATTCTTGAGAATCTCTAGACCGGCACATAAGAGTTACCAACTGATGAATTCAACAACTGCCGCTTGCAATCACCTTCAGGTAAAGGAGATGGCTCCACAACGAATGCCGAGTCTTAGTTGATTCATTGTCAGGCTCAGCTTTGCTCTTCAGCTTTTCTCGATTTCGGCATTCTTATCTCCATGTTTTTCAAGGCGGTTTAGGCCTGGAGGTGCTATCTTGCCGAAGCGTCTGAGGTACGCTTCTGCGTCTGGCAAGACGGATTCAACTCTGCTCCGTCTTTTCTGTGAGTTGATGCTATTGCACAGCAAGATAACTTCCGATGGTTTGCTAAAACTCTCCATTTTTCCATCTGGTCGCTTTCTACTCACTCTTATGCAGTCGTCTACAATGCAATTTAGAACGCAGGCGCCGCAAAAGACACATAGCTCATCAACGATGCCGACCTTTCCATCTTTCCAAAACAAAGCCTTGGTGGGGCAGATTTTGATGCAGATTTCACATTCCAGCCCTTGGCAGGTTCTATCATCTACGCTAATACTGCCTTCTTTGAAAAACTCCTTCACGTTGAATGATTCTAGAAGTTGCGCTCTTCTGCTTTCTTCTCTGCTCTCTGATGCTTCAAGAAGAAGCTCGAATATGTTGCCCTTGGAAGCGCCTTTCTTCTTTCTCAAGTTGGGCCAGGCTCCTTCTTGCATCTTTATGCTCGGTGATTGCTCGTCGTCACATGCTAAATGACGAACAGCACGTATAAACATGTGCGCGTCTTGGCTACCCGCAATTCTTTTCTTCTCATATAGTTAAGTAGTAGAAGGGAACCCATTTGCACCGAAGGTTCGCCGTCAAGCATCGAGGCATAGAAGGGAGGTGAGAGTTGTGGCTTTGCCTGCTGAGCTTCTAGTGATTTTCTTAAGAGACTTCGCAATTTTCCTTGCAATATACCTGATAGTAGCGCTCAGCCTAAACCTTGAGTACGGCTATGGGGGAGTTCCCAATTTCGGCAAGGTTGTGGCTGTGGCTGCCGGAGCCTTCACTGTTGGCTTTCTTCCTGGAAGGCTGGTGGCTTGACTCTTCAACATAGGCTCAGCGGAGTACAATGGCGTGTTGGATTATGCCACCTTGGACTATCATGTTACCATAGTTAACGAAGTGAACAAGGTGCTTGCGTCTAATCTGACACTCTCCCTGGCGATATTCTTCTTCACCATCGCCATTGCCGCTCTAGTCGGGGCAGCCTTGGGATACGTTGCTTCGTATCCAGCCATAAGACTTCGCGAAGACTACCTAGCAATAATGCTCTTGGCGATGGGAGAGGCTATTAGAGTCATAGGTCACAATTACACGCCTATCATCCGAGGAAACATCGGCGCATTGGTACCTGACACTTTTGGGTGGGCTGGAGATTCCAGGTATATGGTTGTACTAGTATTCATAGCAGGTGTATGCTTGGTTGTGCTTTTTTTCCTTGAGCGGTTAGTAAGGACTCCTTTGGGTAGGATGTTGAGAGCGACTAGAGACAACGAGGACGTGGCAGAGTCGCTTGGCAAAGATGTTACTCGAATAAGAATGAAAGTCATTGTGATAGCATCTATGATTGGAGCAATTGCGGGAGCTTTGGATGCATTCAAGGCAGGGGGGGTGATTGCCACAATGTACCACAGAGAGACATGGACGTTCTGGCCTTGGGTCATGGTAATCCTCGGAGGCGCCGCGAACAACACAGGCGTCGTAGTAGGAGCCTTTGCCTTCACTAGTCTTAGAAGGTTCATAGACTTTTTCAAGAGCTACCTCGATCCTCTTGTTCCCTTTAGTGTCGTCTGGCTTGATCCACTCCTTCTAGGGATAATGCTCATACTGATCCTGATGTACAGACCAGGAGGTTTGGTTCCGGAGAAGCCCACGCCCACGCTAGGCCAAATGAAGCTTGAGAAGATGGCAGGCTCAAAGCCAGCCCCATCCTCAGCAACCGAGAATTCTGGAAGCGGCGGCTAGCGGTGTAACCATATTTTGACTCTCAGGAAGCTTTCAGAAAAACCACTGTTCAAGCAGAACCTTAGATGACTGGCCTTCATGCCAGCAAGATGAGAATGCCAATTGGAACACAGAAGCATAGAGCTCCCAATGCGACGGCTGCAATGGCTCTAGCCTTGGATAGCTCATGCAACTGCATTATTCCTATGACCGAGACCATCACTGACCATATGGCAAACGCTATTCCAAGAAAAGGGATCCATCCAAATAGGAGCAGCGGCGTGCTTCCATAAGCTATGGACTTGATTGTTTGTTCTACCTCTCCCTTTCCTCCGACGACTCGTGTCCACACGTGAGTCAAGGCGCTGATTGCAAGCATAGAAACGAGCCCTCCGACAAAGATGAAGACAAACCCCACTAGGGGAGGGTAATTGGCAAAGGCATCCGGTGAAACAATTGCTGCAGCGAGAGATAATACGACCGAATAGTATTCCGGCACTGCGATGAAAAGCGCGGTCTGCAACACCGCAAATACAATCAGCAATTTCAGAAAGTGCTTCACGGAGTTTGAACCCCATGAATCTTCATCTCTTGCAGCGGTGAACGTCTCCACCGGGGTTCGGATAAATCCTACAATCTTGTTCTGCATACCCTTCGTCACACGTCGCCATTTGACTCCTATGATCCCCTCTGACGCTATTAGAAGGGTGATTGCTATCGCTACTAGGGGAATCAAAGGTCTGTATGGGTGAACCCATGCTCCTAGTTCTATAGCCAGTTGGTTAGTTCCAAGGAGTTCGGCAAGTCCAATCAAGAAGCCTCCTAGAACTGCTCCATAAACGCTCCCCAATCCCCCTACTATGCTTGACGCGAATACGCTTACAATGATTCTAGAACCCATGTCTGGGTTTCCTGGAAGCCACATCGGAAGGAGTGCTCCCGCAAGACTTCCAAGCCCTCCAGCAATGAACCAAGATACTGCATAAACCAAGTTGACATTTATGCCCATTACACTAGCTAGAGATGGATCTTCAATGGCCGCTCTCATCGCAACCCCAAATTTTGTTTTTGTCAGGGCCAAGTATAGCACCGTGACTGTGATGCCTGCCAATGTTGGAGCAGCAAACAGAAGGGCCTTCTCGCCTGCTATTTCCGGATCGTAAACTGAAAGCAGGAAGTACCTTGAACGAATCTTGAACTCTCGCGACAAGAAGTCGGCGTATATGTTGATCAGGGCTAACAGTATGAATTCGATGGCAAGCGTAGTTATCATCAACCCCACGATGGTGGCTTTTCTGCGAAGGAGGGGTCTGAACACGATCAGATACTGAGCAAGCCCAATGATCCCCCCAGCTAATAGTGCGATGAAGAGAAACTGGTACGGGTTTCCTCCCCATAAGCTGACCGCTGTCAGAGTGACAAACGCTCCCACGGCTGCGAAGGCTCCATGAGCGAAATTCGGAACTTTCGTTGTCAGATAGGTGAGAGTAAGCCCGATGCTTAGAAGCGTAAGCAGGCTGCTGAATATAATCGCTCCGCTCAGCAACGGATCAAACATGCTTTCCAGTGAAGTATAGAAGACAAGATTAAACTTTCTACTAATGGCGGAAGATGCATGCATGCATAGCGATAACAAATCTTATTAGTTATGGCTAGGTAGAATTAGAGTTTTGTGATATGATACATACTGAGGGAAGAAAGTGAAAAACAGAGGAATCACGACAACAATCGCTGTAGTTCTTGCAATCATAATGCTGATTGTAGGACTCCTTGTGGGCCTTTTCGCATCTCCTTATGTGTTTCCGCCAGAGGGGGCGGGTGCAGCAGGACTGAGCGGCGAGATCAAACTTGGAGCAATACTTTCGTTGACTGGGGACCTGGCAACTTTCGGAGAAAACGAGCAAGTTGCAGCTGAATTCGCGGTTGGACACGTCAATGACCTGCTTGAAGAGATGGGAGCAAATTGGACTCTAGCGATCGTCCCTGAAGACACCCAGACTGACCCAGACATTGCCTTAGAGAAAGTAGAGAGCCTCGCAGCGAGAGGCATAAAGCTTCTCATAGGCCCTCTGAGCAGCGGAGAGGTTCGAAGCATTAAAGGCTACTGTGATGCGAACAAGATATTGGCGATAAGTCAATCCTCGACAGCTCCTGACATGGCTATTGAGGACGACTACATCTATAGGTTCTGTCCCACCGACAAGCTCGGGCAAGGACCTGCAATCGGGCGGTTGATGTATGACGAAGGAAAGAGATACATTATTCCAGTGACGAGAAACGACGCTTGGGGAGTCGGACTGGAGGAGGCTGCCAAAAAGAAATTCGTTGATGAATTGGGCAGCACTTTCCTGACCGGTATTAGATACGACCCTGAAGCAACTTCGTTCACGACTGAAGCAGCCGACCTAGCGACTAAAGTCCAAGACGCGATAACAAGCTATGGAGCAGACAACGTAGCTGTACTGCACATATCCTTTGAGGAAGTCAACACCTTCATGACAAGTGCCATGGGCCACACTATTCTTGACGACGTCAAATGGTATGGTAGCGATGGAACTGCTGGAAGCGGGGCAATGCTTGACGATGCAAATGTGCGAAACTTCGCAATATCGGTTGAATATCCAAGTACGATTTTCGCGCCAACTGAATCCGAGAAGTGGGAGATGGTTCGGCAACACATAAAATCGGAATTAGGAAGGGAGCCAGAATCCTACTCGTATGCAATCTATGACATAGTTTGGGCATACGCCTTATCACTCATGGCTGTAGACGTATACGATGCTGATGCTGTGAAGGCTGTTCTACCGACAATAACCGAAACCATGTTCGGCGCGTCAGGGTGGATAACGCTCGATTCAGCTGGAGATAGACAGGCTGGAGACTATGACATATTCCAGATCACGGAAATCGCCGCAGGTCAATATGACTGGAAAAAGGTAGGCAAATACATCCTCGCCTCAGACATCGTCGAATGGATATAGGTTTATCTATCCCTCCCCTTTTTTATGTGACGTTTATGGAAGACGTACTCAAGGTTAAAGGTTTCAGGAAGGCTTTCGGTGGATTGGTTGCCCTAGATGACGTCAACATAAACGTCAAAAAGGGGCGGCTGACTATGCTAATAGGCCCAAACGGAAGCGGCAAAACCACGCTCATCAACTGTGTCACAGGGTTCTACAAGCCCGATAAGGGCCGGGTATGGTTCGACGGCAAGGAGATCACTGGATGGGCCCCACATAAAGTATATGGAGAAGGGCTTGTGCGAACCTTTCAGATTCCACAGCCCTTTCAAAACCTCACAGTCCTGGAAAATATGCTTACAGCCTACAGAGGCAATCCAGGCGAATCCTTCATCAAAGCACTATACAGAAAAGCTTGGATTAACGAAGAGGAAAAGGCAACAGAGAAAGCCTTCGAGTTTCTTGAACTACTCAATCTCAATCATATGTGGAACAGACCTGCTACACACTTGAGTGGAGGACAGATGAAGCTTGTTGAAGCTGGAAGAGCCATCATGAGCGGCGCCAAGATGATACTCATGGACGAGCCAGCCGCAGGCATATACCCAAAACTGGCACACGAAGTCTTTTCACAATTCACCGAGATGAAGAACAAGCTTGGAGTAACTTTCCTCATCGTTGAGCACAGGCTTGAACTTGTTTTACCCTATGTCGACTATGTCTACGCTATGTCATCCGGAAACATAATCTCGGAAGGAATGGCTGACAACGTCCTTGGAGATCCCACCGTAATAGAAAGCTATCTAGGCGGATGAAACGTGCTGGAAGTTCAAGGCGTAAACTCAGGCTATGACAGGCTCCACGTACTCTTCGACATCAACACAAAAATGAAAGAGAAGGACATCACGGTCATCGTAGGGCCCAATGGAAGCGGAAAAAGCACACTACTGAAAACGATCATGGGGATAACACAAGTCTATTCTGGGAGAATACTCTTCGACGAGAAAAACATACTGGGACTCCCCCCCCACGCAGTGGCCAGGCTTGGAATAGCCTACCTACCCCAAGTAAATAATGTCTTTGCAAACCTCAAGGTCAGGGAAAATCTGCTCATGGCCGGCTATGCCCTAAGCAAGAACGAGGCTCTCAAGCGGGCAAAAGAAGTCACAGGCGACTTCCCCGTTCTGAACAAGTACATGGATAGAAAGGCCGGTACACTGAGCGGCGGAGAGAGACAGATGCTGGCAATGGCAATGGCAATAATGAGAACGCCTAAGATCATGCTATTCGACGAGCCAACTGGCAGTCTCGCCCCAAAGATGGCACTTGAAGTGCTTGACAAGATTCTAAGCCTAAGAGACGACTATGGCATGACCCTCGTGTTGGCCGAGCAAAACGCGCGAAGAGCTCTTGAGAGCGGGGACGAGGCTATTCTCCTGGTGAGTGGAAGAGTAATGTACGAAGGCAACTCCCAAGAACTTCTCAAACACCCAGAACTCGGACAAGTCTATCTCGGCGTCAAGAAACATGGATAAAACCTCACTGCAAACACCCCAGGATGCGTGCACGTATCATCCTTCGCTTATATCCGCTACTCCCGCATTTGCCAGTCTCTTTATGTCCCTCGGGTCCATCTCAAGGAGGACGTTCAACGCACCTCCTCCTCCAAAAACCCTTTCCAGAGTCAGCACCCTGGAGTCCATAAGGGTTCTCAACGGCTTTTCGTGACCGACTGGAGGAATGGCTCCAGCCTCGTATCCAGTTAGTTCTTCGACCTCCAGAGAACCTGCAATCCGAACCCGATTGACACCACAAGCCCCTGCAAGTTTCTCCCTACTTACCTTCCTGTCCCCCGGAACGATTGCAAGAATTGGAGCATCATCTTCGTCGACGAAAACTATGCTTTTAACGATATTTTCTCGGCTGACTCCTAACTGTCTTTCAGCATCATCAACAGTCATTGTGTGGCTCTTAAACGTCCAGAATCTTACCTTGACACCGCTTTTCTCAAGATAGGCTTCTAATCCTTCCAGGGGCAACTCTCATCAAGAAAGAACTCCAGAGGCGAGTTCAAATGTCTTTCCTTTTGATACCGCAAAACCAATGCTCCGCATGTATATCGTCGTGATGCTCATTTATCTTGGACTGCAGCTTCGTTACATTGCAGGAGTAGCTGAAACGCGGCGATGACTATGAGGCTCTTTGCAGTCTATAACGACGAGTTTGCTGAGCGCGTAATCGGAAACCTAGTCAACGCGTCGAACTACTGCAAATCATGCGGCTTCACATGCACTTACTGCAGATACCTCTACAGCTCATTCGCAGCAGATGTGCAAGCAATATTCAAGACCAGGTCAAATCTTCCTGCAATCATCGACGAGCCGGAAGAATTTCTGCCTGAAACTCTACCCAAATGCGATCTAGTGTTAGCCATTGGACTGCACCCAGATATCCTCGGAGTGATCCCTGAAGTGGCACGGAAAGCGAAAGCCAAAGCAGTGATTGCCCCGGTGGAGAATCGACTATGGTGTCATCAAGGGTTGAAAAGACAGCTTGAGGACGCACTGAACCGAATGGACGTCGAATGTGCATTCCCCAAGCCATTCTGCACGCTGGAGGAGACAGGAAAAACTGTCATAGACAGTTTCATTAGAAGATATCAGATAGGGAAGCCTCTACTCGAAGTCAGAGTTGCCAAAGACATAATCACTGACGCGCAGATTCTCAGGAGTGCACCATGCGGTTCAACATGGTACGTGGCGCAGCGAATCAAATGGACAAGAATTTCAAACGTCGAGGAAACAGTAGCGGTTGCTCATCACGCATTTCCTTGCACAGCAAGCATGGATGTCGACCCCGAAATCGGAGAACCGATCCTTCACGTAGCTGGGCACGCCATAAGACAAGCCGTCAGAGACGCAATCAGACGGTCTCAGAAACCTGCAAGCCAACAGTAGCCTGCGCCCGCGAGAATCCCTTAAAAAACAGTGTCTCACACACCGAGCAGGCGTATTGTTTGCTGACGCAGACCTCCCCCGTAGTCGACACCAAACGCGCGCTAACGGTATGAGCTTTCCACAGATCCACGAACGTTTTATAGCCTCCTTATCCACTAGTTACAGTCAATTTGGAGGAGCATAGCACGAAGCACGTCAAGATCCATGCCTTTGACTGTCCAGATGCATGGTATAAGACACTCGATGCATTGTGGAATGAGGGCGACATCTTCGACGTGCGCTACGGCTCTGAATGCACCAAAACGAAAAAACTCAATGTGTCCATAGAAATAACCAATCCGGAAACTAGACCCCTTGTAGGCAACAAGGCTCCATGTGACATGAAGTATGTACAGTGGTATGCCTTGAAGTATCTGTGGTCAGACATTGTTGAAGATGAAACCTACACTTACGGCAGCAGACTGAGAAAACCTGTAGACCAGGTCGAAGAAGCCATCAAGCGTTACGTCGAACAACTTGCGGATAGACAGATAACGATGGTGGTGCGATTGCCCGAAGATATCAAGAAGCGCGTCAAAGACAGAAAGCATGAGCCACCATGCTTAAGTCTAATAGACACAGAAGTCTTGGAAGAGAAAGTTCACTGCACGTGCTATTTCAGATCCTGGGACGCTTACGCTGGATTGCCCGCCAACATAGCCGGGATCCAATTGTTCAACGAAGCCTTTACTTCAGAAATCAACAAAAGGGGAAGCTTCAGCCTAGGAACAGGCAAATTGCTCTTCCACTCCAAGAATTGCCATATATATGAGAGGCAGTTCAAAATCGTAGAAGACCTGCTGAAACCAAGAAACGACAGCAGAAGAGAAGCTCTCAGGGCTATGTCAGCTGACGCGCAAGAATAAAATGCAAGCGACCCCTGAGCAGCGCGGGGAGATAACCAACGGACCCGCCGAGTCCCTGCCAACGGAGCTAAAATGCAAGCCTTTTCATTCTAGTAAAGATGACATGCAACAAGATGATTATGTCGAGCCTCTGCCAGAGCTGGTTCTTCGACTGGGCATCTGTCGAAGGCTTTTGGGCAACGGGGATGGAAACGGCAACCGGGCGGTATGTTAATTGCTGACGGAACCTCTCCTTTGAGTTCTATAGTTTCTCGCTTTCGTTCAGGATTAGGCACTGGAATGGCGGAAAGCAGCGCTTGTGTGTAAGGGTGCAGAGGCTTTGCGAAAAGCTCTTTGCTTTCTGCGATTTCTACAGTCTTTCCTAGGTACATTATGGCAATTCTGTCCGATATGTACTTGGCAACCGCTAGGTCATGGGTGATGAAGAGATAGGTTAATCCAAGCTCTTTCCTAAGGCTCAGCATAAGATCGATGAGCGTTGTTCTAAGAGAAACGTCAATCATGGAAACAGGTTCGTCCGCCACAACAAACTCTGGGCCTGTGATTATTGATCTGGCTAAAGCGACTCGTTGCCTTTGACCTCCACTCAGTTGGTGTGGGTACAGATGGACAAATTGCTCAGGAGGTGTTAGACCCACCTTGCCAAGTATTTCGAGAACTTTCTTCCTCTTCTCATCGCCCCTCGCCAAGTCATGTATTTCAAGTGGGTGACCGATGGCTATTCCTACCCTCATTCTAGGGTTGAGCGACGCATATGGATCCTGAAATATGATCTGCATTTTCCTTCTCAGCAACCTGAGGTCTTCGCCCTTAAGGTCTGTTATGTCAGCACCATCAAAGAAAACTCTACCCGAAGTAGGCTCAAGAAGCCTCACAAGAAGCTTTCCGGCCGTTGTTTTCCCGCAGCCGCTTTCCCCGGCCAACGTGAAAACTTCGCCCCTCATTATTGGAAAGCTGATGTCGTCAACCGCTTTGACATGGTCCACTGTTCGTGTAAACAGTCTCTCAAAGAAGCCCTGTTGAACAGGGAAATACTTCCTCAAGTTCTCAATGCTAACGACTGCGCTCAAAGCTATATATTCTCCTTGAAACATCTAACGAAGTGGCCAGGGCTAGATTCCACGAGTTGCGGCCTTTCCAGTCGACATTTTTCTTTGCTGTGTTCACAACGAGGAGAAAACCTGCAACCTTTGGGAGGGTTAAGCAAGTCGGGTGGAGAGCCAGGAATAGCCTCAAGCTTCTGGTCGGCGAACTCCACGTTTGGTATTGTCTGCAGAAGGCGCCGCGTATACGGATGCCCAGGATTCCGGTACAATTCGCCGCTGTTGGCGTACTCGACGAGGCTCCCAGCATACATAACTAGGATCTTGTCACAACGCTCTAAGACGATGCTCAGATCATGGGTGATGAGGACGCGTGCCATCCCATAAGTGTCCCGTAAGCTTTTGAGAAGGTCGAGTATTTTTGCTTGCACTATTACATCGAGAGCAGTTGTAGGTTCATCGGCAATTACTATCTCGGGACTAAGAACGATTGCCAAGGCGATCATTATGCGCTGTCGCATTCCGCCGCTGAACTGATGTGGGTAGTCGTTTATGCGCTCGGGGAGAATCCCCACGTCGTTTAGAGTGGCTTTAGCGCGTATTAGTGCTTCTTCCTTTCCTGTTTCAGGCTCGTGGGTGTGGATAAACTCTTCGAAGTGGGCTCCGATTTTCTTAACTGGACTTAAAGAAGTCATAGGGTCTTGAAAGACGAATGCGATCTTCTTACCCCTGATAGACTGCATTTCGTCCTCCGAGTAACTAAGGATATCTGCCCCATCTATTTTGATTTGACCGTTTACGATAACGCCTGGATAAGGAACCAGACGAATCATTGAAAGACCAAGAGTGGACTTCCCAGAACCAGATTCACCGACTAGCCCCAGCATCTCACCTTTCTCTAATGTGAAGGATACATCGTCTACTGCTCGGATATTACCTCTACCTGTTCGGTAATCTACAGTTAGTGAGTCAACCTCTAACAAAGGCAACGCCATCATCACTTCTCAAGTCTTGGGTTCAGCAATTCGCTCAGTCCTTCTCCTACGAGTGTGAATCCCAGCGCTAGCAGAACAATCATAATGCCTGGGAAGGTTATGACCCACCAAGCACCGCTTGGAAGAAGCTCTCTTCCTTTTGTCAGATCCCATCCCCAATCTGGAACATCTATCCCAACTCCCAATCCCACGAAAGTCAATCCCGCCGCTGTCAAGATTGCATCCGCAAAATTTACCGTGGCGACCACGACAATAGAGGGAACTACATTAGGTAGAACATAGCGGAGAAGTATCGTCCTTCCTCTTGCCCCGGATGCTCGGGCAGCTTCTGCATAGGGCAATTCTTTTATCGTTAGCACTTGACTTCGCACTATTCTGTAGTAAGAGGGAACGTAGACGACCCCTATGGATAGAGCCATGTTAACCACACCTCTCCCCATCATAGCTGCTATGGCAATAGCTAGAACCAGTCCAGGAAAAGCATAGAAACTATCCATGACCAAAGTAAACGTTTTGTCAAGCGCTCCACCAGCGTATGAAGCAAGGAGACCAATGGGCACGCCTATGATGAAACAGAAGAGCACCGAGAGAAGGGCTACCTGAATCATTATGCTCCCGCCGCATAATATTCTGCTGAGCATATCTTGTCCCAGAAGGTTTGTGCCTAGAGGGAAATCTGCGCTTGGGGGACTGGGGTTTGGAGGTGGGCTAACGTTGATTGCTGTCGGGTTATATGGTGAGATCCAAGGGCCCAGTGCTGTAACTAATATAATTGTACTTACCATTACTGCCCCAATTATAGTCATCCAACCCGCTGAACCTCTTCTAGTCAGCGAAGTTAGTGGAGGAATGAGGCGGGCGAGAATTCCTCGTTTGGCTTCCACGTTAGGCAATTTTCATCCTCCTAGAAACGTATCCTCGGGTCAAGGTATGCGTATAAGATGTCCACGACTAGGTTCACTGCGGCAACCATGAGGGCAAAGTAGACTACAGCCCCTTGAATGGCTGTGTAATCCCTGAAGTTGATTCTGTCTACCAAGTATCTTCCCAGCCCGGGCCAAGAAAACGTGGTTTCTGTCAGGATGGCTCCGCCCAGAAGTGTGGCGAATTGAAGGCCCATCATAGTGAGTATCGGAAGAAAGGCGTTCCTAAGCGCATACCCGTAAGTCACGGCTGTTTCTTTTAGCCCCCTGGCTTTCGCCGCCGTAACGAAGTCCAAGCGCAGAGTCTCGAGCATGTTGCTCCTAGTCAATCTGATGAATACCCCAGAGAGAACTAGCCCAAGCGTCAAAGAGGGGAGAAAAAGATACCTCAAGCTCTCAACAAACTTGAGAGGACTACCCTCGATAAGGCTGTCTATTGTGAACAACCCAGTTGAAATGCGCAAAGCCCCAACGTTTACGAAATTCCAAGCGAGATACGCCCAAACAAGCCATCCCGCCAAGAGAACTGAGAGAGAAATCAAGAAGCCCTTGACCCAAAATTTGACACGCTTTCTCTTCAGCGCAGCGATGCAGAGGGCCCAACATATGAGGCCAACGAGCGAGGACCAGGCGAGAACCCCAACGAAACCTTCTGCAGGCTTGCTCAGGTAGAGGATTAACCCCCGAGGCTCCTGAAGGCGTGGAGGAAACCGTCCGTTTGCTGGAAGCCAATGCAGGTCAATTGCGAAGACCATCTGAAAGATCATACCTAGGAAGAAAATCGGAAGAGCATACACAACAATTCCAAATGCCCTTATTGAGTGATCTTGGGGAGAGTTGTAGGACTTGGAAGCTCTGACACCTAGCAATATTCCGATGGCAACCGCGACGATCATGGAGCTAATGGCAAGCTCTAATGTCGCTGGAAAGGCTGAGAGGATCTGTTCTGAAACTTGTGAAAAGTCTTGCATTGATAGTCCAAGGTCCCCCCGCAAGAGCCCTCCCAGATATTCGAAGTACTGAATGGGCAAGGGCCTATCCAAGCCTAATCTTTGCCTCATCGCTTCCATGGCTTCCTCACTGGCTTTTCTCTCGAAATGCAGCAAGACTGGGTCGCCTGGAATCACTCTAATAATCAGGAAAACTATGGAGAGCAACAGCATTATCATTGGTATTGTAAGTAGAATTCTGGTTGCAATGTAAGATCGGAGACCCATGAAGCAACACCTTTTAAGCTAACGAAGTTACGATTTTCAAGGAAAAAAGAGAAGAGGGGAAAGAAAAGGCTTGTTATTCTTCGCCGTATAGCAGCCAGATTCGCCAAGTCTGTGTTATGTCTAGGTAGACGCCTTTGATGTTTGGCATTGTGACGGCGTAGGCGACTCCTTGCCAAATCGGAACTACCGGGCAGTCTTCCACTGCATAGCCTTCCAGCTCGTCGTATAGGTCTATTCTTTCATCCTCGTCGGTTGAAGCGCGGGCTGCATCGTACGCCGCTTTCATTGCATTGTAGTTGTTAGTTGCGTTGTATTTTGAGTAGTGGTGGTTAAGCCATGTTGCGTAGTAAAGGAAGGCATAGTTGTCTGGGTCGATGTAGTCTGGGTACCAGCCGTATATGAAGACATGCATGACCCCTTCGTTTCTATTCAGCCTATAGCTTGGCCAGTCAGCTGACTTTAGAGTCACCGATATTACGCCACTCGCTTCGAACTGCGACTTGTAGAGTTCAGCCTGGTCTGGGCTTGAGGGATAGTGTCCACTGGTTTCGTACCATAGCTCAATGGGCAACTTGTTGTTCTCATCGTATCCCAAGTCGGCAAGTAAGCTTTGGGCATAGGTATAGTTGGCGTCGCCTAACACTTCGAATGGCCCAGGTTCTCCCGCTGGACGTCCCATCATTCCCGTCGGAATCATACTGTACAAAGGCGAATATTGCCCCAGGAACACTGTATCGACAACTTCTTGTCTATCCAAGCAGGCAGCTAATGCTCTCCTGATTTTTGTTTCATTGAGCTGAGGCAGACCAGCCAACGGATCTTCTTGGAAGATCATGTATTGGATCGCTGCCCCAATGCCCTCCCAGACCTTAAGATCTGGGTTATCCTTGAGATCCTCTATGTCAGAGGCAGTAATGTGCCTGAAAGCTACGTCGATGTCCCCAGCTTCGATGGCTAATCGGAGGGCTGTAGCGTCAGCGTAGAACTTGATGATTACTTTCTTAGTTTTCGGT
>Ga0209427_10004949_pt1 | contig 15318 bp, 13 predicted proteins | sample DeeMarSWOR136_30_FD_187465 | JGI IMG/M metagenome (GOLD analysis project Ga0209427, IMG submission 187465) | Marine sediment microbial communities from White Oak River estuary, North Carolina - WOR-1-36_30 (SPAdes) (version 2) | ecosystem: Environmental > Aquatic > Marine > Intertidal zone >...
GATCTCTGGTCCAGATGGAGGGGACTGGAATGTGAGGGTTAAGGAGGGTGTCTGTGAGGTGAATGAGGGCATTCATGAGGGCCCTACGACGACCATTCTCATGTATGATGCCGATTTTGTAGGCCTTATAGAGGGCACCGTGAACGCCATGCAGGCCTATACGTCAGGCAAGTTGAAGATTGAAGGAGATCTTATGAAATCTCAGCTTATTGAGAAACTGTTCAAATTCTGATGATTGGGAGTAGTTGGAGCATGGAGACCTTTTCTTCCGTTCCAAGGCTCCCGGCCTGGTCTTTTCAGCAACTTATCTGCGGGGGAGTCTTGCCCCCTCCGCATTCTCGACTTTGTCGAGCTGCGGTTTCCCCCACTGATAAGTCGCGAAAAGCGCAGCGGCCTCCCGCCAGTCACTAGAGAAAAGGCCCCCATGCTCCATACTTTAGCTGCAGGGACATTTTTACTGGAGAATATAAAAGAAGTCTTTTTTTGGGGGGAATAACAATGGCCATGGGCATTAAAGATAAGGTGGCGATTATAGGTATGGGTTGCACACACTTTGGTGAGCGATGGGATGTGGGAGCAGAGGAATTGATGGTGGAGGCCTTCAGAGAGTGTATAGAAGATGCAGGGATTGACAGGGACGATATTCAGGCGGCCTGGCTGGGTACCTGCATCGAAGAGATTAATGTGGGCAAAAGCGCGCTGCCCCTTTCTACCACCTTAAGGCTGCCCTTTATTCCGGTCACGAGGACTGAGAACTTCTGCGCAAGTGGGACCGAATCTTTTCGTGGTGCGGTATATGCCGTGGCTTCAGGCGCCTATGACATTTGCTTGGCCATGGGCGTGGAAAAACTGAAGGATACGGGCTATGGCGGTCTGCCTAATCCAGGTTCAAACTGGGGATCCCTGAGCTGGTTGTGGTGGCCTAATGTAACGGCCCCTGGGGCCTTCGCCCAGCTGGCCACGGCCTATGCCGCCAAGTATCGGATTTCAGATCAGGATCTGAAGAGAGGCATGGCTCAAGTCTCTGTCAAAAGTCACGAAAATGGAACGCTAAATCCAAAGGCGCACCTCCGAAAAGCGGTGACGATCGACCAGGTTATGGCCGCACCCATCATCGCCCATCCTCTGGGTCTGTTCGACTGTTGTGGCGTAAGTGATGGAGCCGCCTGCGCCATCGTAACCACAGTGGAAAAGGCGAGAGATATGGGGATTAAAAATCCGGTGACCGTCAAGGCCCTTCAGTTGGCACTCAGCAACGGCGAGGAGATGGCCTACAACGAGTGGGATGGCACCTACTTCATGACCACGAACCGGTGCAGTACCATGGCATATAGAGAGGCAGACATTACGAATCCCCGCGAAGAGATCAGCATGATGGAGCTTCACGACTGTTTCTCAATCACCGAACTGGTTACTTATGAGGATATGCATATTTCTGAACGCGGCAATGCCTGGCGGGACGTGCTGGAGGGGTTCTATAATAGCGATGGGAAGATCCCTTGCCAGATAGACGGCGGACTCAAGTGCTTTGGCCATCCCATTGGCGCCTCGGGATTGCGTATGCTCTATGAGATGTATCTGCAAATGCTCGGTAGGGCAGGGGATAGGCAGATTGAAGATCCGAGGCATGGCCTTACCCATAATCTGGGTGGCGTTCCCTTTATGAATATTTGCAGCATTGCTATTGTTGGGAGATATAGAAATTAATAATAACAAAATCCCAAGTTCAAATGAGAAGTCGGCTTAGGTCATGCTTGAAATTCGTCCTATCATGAATACGCCCACCCAAGAGATCTTTGAATTCAGGTCATGCTGCCATATCAGGGCGTTTGACCAGAACCTGGAAATACACGTGACGAATCGAAGTGATCACACATTGGGCGTTCCCAGTTACTTTGATTTGAAGACTGGGCAGGGATCACAGCGGATTGAGACACTTATGCCCCACGGTGAGCAACGCATCGGGCCAGGGGAGACGATTGCCTTTTACTGCACCATGGATGAGAAGCTGTGGAACGCGGCTCACCAATTGGTCTTCTATGATAATCGAGGAAATGGTTATACGGCAGATTTGAATGAAATTGAGGTTGAAGTGTAGTAGGGCGGGTCCAAGCTTGTCGGGATTTCTCGAAATGATTATTACCTAACGCATTATGTGTAGGAACAATGAGGGGAAATAGATGGATTTCAGTTTGACAATGGAACAAATAGATGTCCAAAAGGCAGCCGAAGAGTTCGCTAAAGGTGAATTTGATCCCGACGTGGCCCTCGAATACGACGAGAAGCAGGAATTCCCATTAACCATCTGGAAAAAGGCCTGCGAGTTGGGTTTTGTGGGGATATACTTCCCTGAAGAATATGGTGGACCGGGATTTGGTCTTTTGGAAAATGCCTTGATTACAGAGACCTTTTGCAGAAGGGATTCGGGGATGGGGATGGCATTGGCCCTGTCAGATTTTGGCTCTGAAATGATCCTCAGACATGGAGACGAGAATCAGAAGAGAGAAGTGCTTTCTTTTGTAGCGCAAGGGAAAGGCCTGGTTACGATGGCGGCTCTGGAGGAAGGCTATTCCCTCGCACCTCTTTCAACAACTGTAAAGCTAAACAAGAAGGGGTATATCATCGAGGGTGAGAAGAGGTTTGTGCCCCTCGGGCAGTTAGCGACTTACATGGTCGTTGTCTGCCAGAGCAAGTCGGAAGATCCCTATGCCCAGTCTGTTATCTTGCTCGAAGCAAAGGCGGACAATGTGGAAGCGGTCAGCATGGGCAAAAGGATGGGTATGAGGATGGTCCCGATGGACCGGGTTTCGTTCAATCACGTGAGAGCCCTTAAGAAAAACAAAATTGGTCAGGAAGACAAAGGATACTGGCAGTTGAAAGAAATCCTGGGGGAGATGAGGATCGAGGCAGGTGCCATGGGCGTGGGCATCGCTCAAGGAGGCCTTGACAGGGCCTTAGACTATGGCAAGAAAAGGGAACAATTCGGAAAAACGATTGTAAACTTCGACGCAATTAGAAACAAACTGGCAGATATGTATATGGACGTGGAACTGGCAAGGCTTGTCACTTACAAGGCTGCATGGGCGTTTGATCACGGCAAACCTGATTATCGTTGCAGCCTCATGGCAAAATCAGTTGCATCGAGGACGGCATACAAGGTGACCTATGATGCCCTCCAGATCCACGGGGGTTTGGGTTATATGACGGAGAGCCACATTGAGCATTTCTTTAGGGATGCCAAGGTCTTGGACCTTTTTCTGGAACCGGGGAAGATTCAAAGGAGACAGCTTGCTGAGGAGATAATAGGGAAGAGGACATGAAAGTGACTAAAGTTGAAAAATCACGAAATCACGAAAGTACGAAAACACGAAAACAGGGAAAGGGGTAAAGTTATAAAAAGGTCCTGTACAGAAAGCAGTGCTTTTTTATTCATGATGAGTAACTAATGTGACTAAAGTGAGCTAAAGTTGATGAGACAGAGATCATCTGCTGTCGGGTGTGAGTGAAGATGGCAGGGGGATAAGATATGGAAATCATAAAATATACAGAAGAGCATAAGAAATTTAGAGAGGCTGTTCGCAATTTCTTGGAAAAGGAGGTCACGCCCCATGTGGATGCATGGGAGGAGGCGGGCATCGTACCCAGGTCAGTATGGAAAAAGATGGGAGAGCAGGGCTTCTTGTGTATGGACTTACCCAAGGAATATGGAGGGGCCAATGCAGATTTTCTCTACTCCGTAATTCTGACAGAGGAGTTGGCCAGGACCTATCACACAGGCCTGGCTGCTCCTTTGCACAGCGATATCGTCGTCCCTTACATTAGTGCCTTTGGTTCTGAGGAACTGAAGAGAAAATACCTGCCAGGGTGTGTATCAGGAGATATCGTCACTGCCGTTGCCATGACCGAACCCAATGCGGGCAGCGATTTGGCATCCATGGGTACCACCGCGGTGGAACAGGGGAACGATGTGATTATAAACGGCCAGAAGACCTTCATAAGCAACGGTATCCTCTGTGATCTGTTGGTCCTGGCGGCGAGAGATCCCGCCGTAAACAATCCTTACCAGGCCCTTGATCTCTACCTGGTGGAGGCAGAGACGCCGGGATTTGAAAAGGCAAAGAAATTGAGCAAAATGGGTTGGCGAAGCCAGGACACGGCTGAACTTTACTTCAACGATTGTAAGATTCCAAAAGAAAACCGGTTGGGCATGAAAGGGGGCGGTTTTCTCATGCTTATGCAGAATCTTCAGCAAGAGCGCCTCATGTGCGCCCTCACCGCAGTGGCTGCTGCTGAGCGCATCATGGATCGGACTATGACGCATTGCAGGGAAGCCACAGAGTCTGGCAAGCCCCTCACCAAGTCCCAGGAAAATCAGTTTAAAATCGTCGAAATGATAACCGAGGTGAAACTGGGGCGGACGTTTTTGGATAAACTTATTGTGGAGCACATGGAGCGAAAGAATATTGTCGTGGAAGTGTCCATGGCCAAGTATTGGACGACTGAGATGGCCATGCGGGTGGCTGACGGATGTCTCGAGCTACACGGGGGTTACGGATTCCTGGAGGAAAACCTTATTGCCAGAGCGTGGCGCGATGTCCGGGTCATGTCTATTTTCGCGGGAACCAATGAGATCATGAAGGGTATTGCTGCCAAGTTTATGGGGCTTTAAAGGACTTCCCACACCGAAACATCCCATCTTTTGTTTCGATAAGGAATACATAGGCGAACATAGTTCACACCTTAGAGAATCTCGAAGTACAATCACAAAAATTTGGCGTAAGGGGGTTTCCGGATACCTTCAAGATGCTTATCTTAGAGTAAAGTCGATACTCTAGTCCAATCTAGTCGATTCTATATAATCAAATTATCGAAGGGGTCGTACCGTCGTACCCTATCGTTTCTCAATTTGGAGGGATAGAAATGAAATTGATTGCATTTTTTGCATTCCTGATAATGACTGCGGCGTTTGCCGTTGGCTTTAAGGGTTCCGATACATATTCAACGGGAAATAAAGGAGAGATGACTATTATGAAAAAAACGCATAGTGACTTGCGAACGGCAACGTTTGCGGGTGGATGTTTCTGGTGCATGGAATCAGATTTTGAAAAAGTGGATGGTGTGGCTGAGGTGATATCCGGTTATACCGGGGGTCATAAAGAAAACCCTACCTACGAAGAAGTCTCAGCGGGTAGAACGGGGCACGTAGAAGCCGTTCAAGTCCTGTATGATCCCGAAAAAGTCTCGTATAAAGACCTGCTGGACGTTTTCTGGCGACACGTGGACCCAACCGATCTGGGCGGACAATTTGTGGACCGGGGTCAGCAGTACCGAACCGCCATATTTTACCAGAATGAGGAAGAGAAGCATCTGGCAGAAGAATCTAAGAGGGCACTGGAAGCGTCCAGACGTTTTGACAAGCCTATTGTCACAGAGATCCTGACGCTCGATGGTTTTTACAGGGCAGAAGATTATCATCAAGACTATTACAAAACACACGCACTACGATACAAGTACTACCGTTGGAACTCCGGCCGAGATCAGTTCCTGAAAAAGGTGTGGAGTGAAGAAGGCGAAAAGGTGGCAAGACATGCGGGCCATGCCAAGTACATGAGACCCAGTGATGAGGTGTTACGGGAAAAGTTGACACCCATACAGTATGAGGTGACGCAGCGTGATGGGACTGAACCGGCGTTCAACAACGAATACTGGGACAATAAGAAGGAAGGTATTTATGTGGACATCGTCTCGGGCGAACCTCTCTTTAGTTCCCTGGACAAGTACGACTCAGGCACCGGTTGGCCCAGTTTCATCAGGCCACTAGAGCCAGGAAGCATTGTGGAGAAGAAAGATCGCAGCTTGTTCATGGTTCGAACCGAGGTGCTCAGTAAACATGGAGATTCACATCTGGGGCATGTCTTTCCTGATGGTCCGCCACCCACAGGCCTCAGGTACTGCATTAATTCCGCGGCGCTTCGGTTTGTTCCTAAAGAGGATCTTGAGAAGGAGGGTTATGGGGAGTACGCCGCCCTCTTCTCTGGCAAGAATTGATAGTGAAGATACGCTACTCTGCCATTAAGTGGTAACTTGACACTTCGGGGTTCTGGCGAAGTAGTTTATATTTTAATATAAGGTATATCCCATCTTGGGGCGTCTATCAAAGGCAAAGGCTGGTCTCTGATATCCCCCAAAATTCAGAAGAAAAGCCCGCCATTAGGTGGGCTTTTCTTTGCACATTGCAAAATAACCTCCAATCAGCCATCCGCACATAGATCATGCAGGAATACAATATATAGTTATAATGTTAAATTTAATATACTATATATATAAATTATATATAAATTATAAAAAAATACTTGACAAATATAATTATATAGGTATGATTACCTACAATTTGTTGTAAATGGTTAACATAAATATAAAGTGAACTGACAGCAAATTTAGGGCCCCAGCCCGACGGTCGAATGTAAAGGTAAAATAGCTTCTCGGATGTGCGTGCATCTTTCCGCGGGGCAACTCGTAGACAAAGAAGAAGAGATTTTGCCAGGGGAAACAACGGCATCAAGGGAAGCTAAACTATACGTCAATGGCCCAGTTGGATCGTTAACAAACAGCCTAACCCCCTAACTTTGGCCCAGTTGAGAAGTTCACCTCCCAAACCACCTAACCCCCCCCTCGGCAGAGTCTTAACGGACTCTGCCTTTTTTTTATACCCTTTCCTTGAACTCCTCGCCGAGCAGGCCTTCAGGGCGAACGAGAAGGACGAGGATGATAATCAGGAAGGCAAGGGTGTTTTTGAAAGCAATGTTCACATAACCGCCTGCCAGGCTTTCCGATACTCCCAAGATAAGACCCCCCACAATGGCACCGGGCAGACTGTTTAATCCCCCCAGAATGGCCGCGGCAAAACCTTTGAGAAAAGGTTCCATCATAAAAAAGGTATCAAAGAGCAGGGCAGGAGCCAAAAACAACCCTGCCAGCACGCCTAGGAATGCGGCGAGACCCCAGCTCAGGGCGAGGATCTTCCGTGTGGGGATACCCATGGTCTGAGCTGCAGGGAGATTTTCAGATGTGGCACGCATGGCCAGTCCCAACCGTGTCTTTTGAATCAGGAGATAAAACAGAAGACTACCGAACAGCCCAACAGCGAACGTTGCCAGGCTCAAATGGCTAATGACGACACCTCCGAACTGGTAGGTCTCAATGTCCGAAATAGGGAAGGGAAAGGACTGGGGCTCTGCCCCTCCAAAGCGGGCGACAAGACCCTGAAGAATAAGGCCGAGACCCAAGGTGAGAATGATCTGACCCAGATGGGTGGCCTCCCGTCTCTGGGCAGGCACGAGGACACAGAAATAGAAGGCCATGGCTAGGGCAGCGCCAAAGACCAAAGCGAGGATAAAGGCCGGACCATAGTGGACATTAAGTCCCAGGAGGGTAAAAGCGAAGAAGGTTCCGGCGGTGGCCATATCCCCGTGTGCAAAATTTAGGATCCGCGTAGAACGATAGATCAACGCTAGCCCCAACGCCACAAGGGCATAAATGCTGCCCGTTGCGAGACCAGAAACCACATATTGTAAGAACAATGTCATATTTCTTTCCTCTGCCGAATACTTAGGAACAGCATCCCTTCAAGCAGTAACAGTTAGAAGTATGCCTCATTCCTCAAGTCTCGAAGACTTTTGAGACGCTCCTTGAAGCCCAAAGGGCTGCTCCTCAAGGCCTGAAAGGCCGATTCTTTATCTGAAAGGCCAGTTTCGAAGATAGAGTCTCATTTTGAACCATCTTCCGTAAAGGCCCAAGGGTTCAAAGATCAACACGATGAGGATGGTTACGCCAAAGACCACAGGCACAAACTCCTTGTAGGCACTGAAGACCTGGGGGACAAGAATCACGAAGGCCGCCCCTAAGATGGAGCCCTCCACAGAGCCCAGTCCTCCAATGATAACCGCGACGAACAGTTCAATGCCGTGCATGAGGGTGAACATGTTGGGTTCCAAATATCCGAGCAAAAGCCCCCACAGTCCCCCCTGGATCCCCGTATAGAAAGAGCTGATGCCGAAGGAGAGAAGCTTATACCGGGTCAGATTAACCCCCAAGACCTCCGCCGCAATATCATTATCCCGGATGGCAATAAAGGCTCTCCCCATATAAGAAGAAATGACGTTGTAGCTGCCCAACGTAAAAATGAGGGCGATGAGAAAGTTGAAATAATAATTGAAGGTTACCTTTGATAGGCCAAAGATGGGTTCTAGCTTCTGAATGATGAGGCCCATGCGGCCGCCGGACAAGAACTCCGAGTTAGCAAAGATCTGATACACGGCGATACCGAACCCCAGGGTAGCGATGGCCAAGTAGGGACCTTTGAGACGGAGTGAGGGAATGCCAACCACGAGACCGAAGAGTCCAGCGGCCAACCCCGCACATGCAAGGCCTATGGGCCAGGGGATCCCGAACCGACTCAGGTGTCCGAAAGTGAAGGCGCCGATGGCTAGGAATCCTGCCTGACCAAAGGAGATCTGTCCGGTGTATCCGATAAGCAGGTTTTGTCCCTGAACGCCAATGCTGTAAATAAAGATGAGCGTCAGGATATAGGTAATGTGTTCCGGGGCATACCAGGGAACGAGAAGCAGGAGCAACAGGAGGGTACCCACCCAGACCCGGGTCCAGGGCTTTCGTATGAGTTGGAGCTCCTCTTTGTAGCTTTCGATTAGGTCCATTTTCGATCTAATGAATTCAAATTAGGCGATTTTTCTATGGCGTCTTTTCGCAAACCCAAGAACGCTCCGGTCAGAATCTCCTTAGTTTCACGCATTTCCAAACCCCGTGTTTACCTCCCGTACATCTTATTGATGAGGTCTGCGTACCGTTCCTCCAGGAAACGGCGCTTGACTTTCTTCGTGGGGGTGACATCACCATCCTCCTCATAGAAACGCCGAGGGAGTAACTCGAATTTCTTGATCGTTTCCACCCTGGAAAGGGTCTTGTTGACCTTGGAGACCTCGCTATCAATAAGCTTTTTAATCTCTGGATTCTGAGTCAGGTCGGCAAAGGTGGTGAAAGGGATCCGGTTGTCCTGGGCATATTTGGTGACGTTGTCTTCGTCGATGAGAATCATGGCGACCAAATACTTACGGCCATCCCCAATAACCACGGCGTCCTGGATATATGAGCTGAATTTCAACTTGTTTTCAATGAAAGCGGGGGTGATGTTCTTGCCGCCCGCCGTGATAAGGATGTCCTTCTTCCGGTCCAGGATCTTGAGATAACCCTCTTCCACGGCCCCCACATCTCCGGTGTGAAGCCATCCGTCTTTAAGGGTCTCAGCTGTCAGTTCGGGATCTTTAAAGTACCCTTTGAAGACATTAGGCCCTCTGACCAGGATCTCACCGTCTTCAGCAATTTTGACCTCCACACCCGAAAGAGGCTCGCCAACGGTGCCCCACCTGGGCCGATCAAGGCGTTGGGTCGCGATAACGCCGGTGGACTCTGTCTGGCCATAACCTTCCCGGAGAGGGATGCCCAGGGCGTTGTAGTACTCAAAGAGTTCGGGCGAGGCGGGAGCGGCTCCGCACACGGCATATCGCACTCGTTCAAAACCCAATTGACGCTTTAAATGATAGAGGACCAGTCCATAAAGCGGCCAGTAGAGTGCGCCCCATTGGAGGCGTTCGCGGCTTCCTTTTTTTGTGCGCACATAACGTAGGCCCACGCCAACCGCCAGTTTGTAAAGGGCCCTTTTCACGGGCGTAGAGTCGGACATGCGGATGTAGACCATAGAGGCAAACTTCTCCCATATGCGGGGCACACTACAGAAGATGGTGGGAGAGACCTCCCTCAGATTTTGTGCCAATGTGTCCATACTCTCCACGAAGTTCACGGTGCTCCCCGCCTCCACCGCCCCAAACGTAGAAATGAGGTTCTCATAAATATGGGCGAGGGGCAGATAGGAGAGGAGTTCATCGGTCTCATAGAAAGGGTTGGCATCAACAAAGGAATCGGTGAGCTTAAGAATATTCTTGTGACTGAGCATGGCGCCTTTTGGCGGACCCGTGGTGCCAGAGGTGTATATGATCATGGCCGTATCGTCCAGGTCTATGGCCTTGAGTCGAGTCGATACGGCGTCCGGATACTGCTGGAGATGTTCCCGCCCTTTGGCAAGAAACTCATCAAAGAAGATCATCTTCTCATGGGAAAAACCCCAGAGCCCCTTGGGGTCCCAGACGACCACCTGGGCGACTTTGAGTTCGTCCATGATCTGTAGGACTTTGTCCACCTGCTCCTCGTTTTCCACGAAGAGCACCTTCGCCTCTGAATGGCCCACCACGTAAGCCACCTGCTCTGCAGCCGAAGTGGGATAGACGCCACAGGTGGCGCCCCCGGCGGTCATCGCCCCTAGGTGGCAGATCAACCACTCGGGTCGATTGTCACCGAGGATGGCCACTCTTTCTCCTTTCTCCAGCCCCAGGGCCAAGAGGCCGGCGGCCACCTCCCGAACCTCTTTGCCGTACTCCGTCCAAGAGACCCGGTTCCAGATGCCGTAATCCTTGCGCCGGAGGGCCACACGGTCTCCTAATCGGTTCACCTGGTGGAAAAAGAGGTCAGGAAAGTGGGCTGCCTCATACTGCATTACCAGGTTCTCCTTTTCTTGTAGAGTCGCCAACCCTTGGGCGAAGCGGCTTGTCCGCCAGCACCCAAATAGAGTTCCTGGACATCTTCATTCTCTTGAAGCTCCTGGGCCGTGCCTTCCAGCACGATTCGGCCAGATTCCAAGATATAGCCAAAGTCTGCGATGCGAAGGGCCATCTTGGCGTTTTGTTCAACCAGGAGAATGGTGGTGCCTGCCTGACTTATCATAGAGAGGGCATCGTACACCTCACGCCCCACCTTTGGCGCCAATCCGAGGGATGGCTCATCCAGCATGAGGAGGTTGGGCCGACGCAGCATGGCACGCGCCATGGCCAGCATCTGCTGCTCCCCCCCAGAGAGGGTTTCGGCCTGCTGCTTGGTACGCGCCTTGAGAATGGGGAAAAGCTGATAAAGGAATTCGAAGTCCTCGTGGATGCCTGTGTCTTTCCGGCCCCAACACCCGAGATCCAGGTTCTCCTTCACCGTGAGCTCCCGGAACAACCCTCGATCTTCTGGGACATAAACGATTCCCAGACGGGCGATATGCTCCGGTGGAAGCCGGTGGATGCGTTTCCCCATAAACTCGATGGTCCCCTTGTTGGGTTGGTCCTTAAGCAGGCCGGCGATCGTCTTGAGTAGGGTGGTCTTGCCCGCACCATTGGGCCCCAGAACGGTGAAGATCTCCTTCTCCTTGACCTCCATGGATAGGCCATGAAGGGCGTATATGCGATCATAGTAAAGGGTTTCAATGGTCGCGATTTTCAGTAAGGGCGTCATAAAATCTCTAATTCGAAATTCGGAGTTCGGAATTCGGAATGGAGATAGCGGAATGGGTAATCAAGAGTCATTTTCACTCCGCACTCCCTATTCCACATTCCCATTTCCATTTTAGTCTTCACCCAGATAGGCCTTGATCACGGCTGGCGCGCGCTGTACCTCTTCTGGACTCCCCTGGGCGATCTTTTCCCCATAGTCCAGGGCCATCATGCGGTCTGCCAATCTGGAAGCGAGCCTCAGGTCATGTTCCACCAGGAGAATGGTCGTTTTGTATCTGCCTTGAATCTCTGTAATGCGATAGGCCGTCTCTTCCTTTTCCTCGGCCGTCAATCCGGAAATCGGCTCGTCCAAGAGGAGGAGTTGCGGCTCCATGGCCAGTGCACGGCCCATCTCCACACGCTTCTGGACCCCGTACGGGCAATCAGAAACGCGTGCCTGTCGGTAGGCCTCAAGGTCCAGGAAGTCAATGATCTCTTCTACCACTTCTCGATGGCGGAGTTCCTCGCTCCTCATGCGCAGAAAGGCCTTGACAGGGTTTTTCCGGAACTTGATATGTCGGCCCAGAAGCAGGTTATCCAGAACCGTCATGTGGAGAAAGAGACGCAGGTTCTGAAAAGTCCGGGCAATACCCCTCTGGGCCACGGCATCGGGAGTCAGTCCCAGGAGACTCTCCTTATGAAAGAGGACCTGGCCCCGGTCGGGATGGTAAACACCAGAGATGCAATTGAACATGGTGGTCTTGCCAGACCCATTGGGACCGATAACCGAGAGGATCTCCCCATCTTCCACCTGCAGATCCACCCCGGCCAGGGCCATAATCCCCCCGAAGCTGATGGCCAGTTGATCCAGTTGGAGTAAAGGCATGGACTAGAACCAGGGTTTGTAGTTTACGAAGTCCGTGACGGGAATGAGTTTCCCCTTCTCAGCCTTCATGAGCCGGGTGCCGTTTAGTCCATGGTGCCGTTGAGGTCCGTAAGTGGCTGGGGAACCTCCGCCTTCCGCTTCCCAATTCTTAATGGATTCTATAGCGCGAATCATTTTTTCGACCGTCAGATCCCGGCCGGCCCGCTTGAGACCCTCCACGAGATGCATCATGGATCCTGCCCCAAAAAGCCCAAAAAAACCTGCCCCGGCGAGCTTCGGATTGTACTTTTTCAGGATATCGAACGCCCGAGTTGCCTCTTTATCAAAACCCGGGAGGCCTATATGGGCCACACCGGCAGGGTATACTCCCTCCCACAGCGGTCCAGCGACCTTGAACATAATGGGGTCACCCAAGGGAAAAGACGCCAGGACCTTGGGTCGATAGCCAATCTTTGCCGATTCCTTAAGGATAAGGGCTCCATGCGTGGGCGTGGGGTAGATCAGGAGGGTGTCTGCCCCGGATTCTTTGAGTTTCAGGGCATGCGCGCCCAGGGCCCGTTCGGTAACCTCATAAGGGACTGCGCCCACCAGTTGGGCCTTGCCGCCCAGCTCTACGAGGGCCTTTGCCACCCCGGACCAACCCAGCTTTCCGTAATCATCATTCTGATAGAAGATGGCGAATTTCCTGCTGCCCAGGTTTTTGAAAGCCCACTTGGTGAGAAATTCCGCCTCGTCTTCGTAGTCCGTATAGGCCACGAAGATATATCGGAGCCTATCCTTGGGATAGTCCGCGAACATTCGGGTGTTTCCATAGGCATTAATGAGGGGAATCTTGTTATCGGGGAAAAAGTCACGACAGGTATGGACCACGGCGGTCCCGAGAAGCTGATTGACGGCAAAGACCTTGCCTTTCATTTCCTGAAGATTGGCCAGCGCCCGGGCAGGGTTGTATCCATCGTCCTTTAAAATGACCTTGAGCTTTCGGCCGTGGACACCCCCCTGATCGTTAACATAATCAGCCCAGGCCTTGCCTCCATTGGCTGTGTTGCCCCATAAGGCTGCCGGCCCGGAGAATGGCTGGGTAATCCCAATGACCACTTCGGTGTCGGTGACGCCTGGGACATCGGCTCCGAACGCTAGAGGCGAAGTGAAAAAGAAAACAAGCAGAATCCCCATCCAGAATGTGGCCTTTTTCATGATGACCTCCTATTATAAAAGGTTAAAGTAAGGAGAGGGCCTTCAAAGCCCCTGTTCTCGCCGCAAAAACCTAACCGTTTATGTTTTTTTTGGCCTTTCCAGAACCCACTGATTCGTGGGAAGCCAAATGTTTTGCGTGTTTGGAGGTTAACGTAACCATCAGGATTTTAGTGAAAACGAAGTATATTCAGTATAAATCAATCGGTCAATCGTTATTTCCGGGATGAATCTTAGGGGAAGCCCTTCGTGTCGCAGCCCTATTTGAGGGGACTCGCCATCCAATAGGCCAAGCTAGCCATGGCAGGCCTCTAATCCATGAGACACGGTTAGGGCAAAATGTGCCTCGATATGATCTCCTTCATAATCTCCTGGGTCCCCCCGCCGATGGAGAGGATTCGGTTATCCCGATAAAGTCTTTCCACCAGGTATTCACGCATGTAACCAAATCCACCATGGATCTGGACTGCGTCATATGTGACCCTGTCACTGACCATGCAGGCGAAGTTCTTGGCCATGGAGATCTCTTTGATCTGTTTTTTCCCCGCATCTATTTTTGCCGCAACCCGATAGACGAATTCCCTGCTCGCCTCCACAAGGGTGGCCATATCCGCTAGCTTGTGGCGGGTGACTTGAAAACCGGAAAGAGGCCTCCCAAAGGCCTCTCGCTCCTGGGCATATTTCAGGGACTCCTCAAGGGCGAGTTGCGCGGTCATGTTGGCCATGACGGAAAGTTGCAGCCTCTCGTTTTGAAAGTTTTGCATGATGCCGTAAAAGCCCTGGCCCTCTTTCCCAAGAAGGTTCTCAACGGGTACCTGGCACTCATCAAAGAATATCTGGGCTGTATCCGAGGGCCACCATCCCATTTTTCTGAGTTTCCGAGAGACGGAATATCCTGGCGCATCTGATTCTATGACAAGGAGACTGACCCCCTTAAAGCCTTTTTCACCCGTTCTTACGGCACAGGTCAACTGATTTGCCCTGGCGCCACTGGTAATAAACATCTTGCCCCCGTTAACCACATAATGGTCACCCTTTCGGACCGCCTTTGTGCGGATACTGGCCACGTCAGAGCCGGCGTTCGGTTCTGTAATGCCCAGTGCCGAAATCTTCTCTCCTTTCAGAACAGGGGGGACAAGGCGGGTCGCCTGTTCCTCTGAGCCCAGGGACAGAATGGGAGGAATACTGATATCCAAGGACCCGAGACCTGCGACCACGCCAGAGGAGCCACACCGCATCAATTCCTCGCAGGCGGCGATTTTGAGAAAAATATCCCCTCCTGAGCCGCCATACTTTTCAGGGTATCCAATCCCCAGGATGCCCCCCCCACCCGCTTTGCTATAAAGCGCTCTGGGAAACTCGCCCTTTTCCTCCCACTCCTCCACAAAAGGTTTGATTTCACGCTCCACAAATTTTCGGACCGTGTCTCGCACCATGTTGTGGGTTTCGCCAAAATACTCTTGAAACTCGCTCATGATTAGGTGCTTACATCTAGCCGAACCCATCCTCCCCATCCCCGCTTGGGGCAAGGGATCTTCGAGAAAGGGGAGGATCTGTTGGGCGCGTTGAAGTTAATGGGATCACAGGGGAAACAGTTGTTCTATGCGAGTAGCCAGCATAATGTCGCCGGTCGCCTTGAGTTGGCCGCTCATAAAGGCCTGCATGCCATTCAATTGTTTGTTCACTATGGCCAACCATGTTTCAGCCGACATGGACAACGTTGTTGTGGGGGAATCATGGGTGCCTTCCTTGATCTCACAGGCCCCGTCCTTGATGATGACCATCCAGTCTCCTCCACCCTCTCCCGTGATTTCATACTGGAAGACCGCGTCCAGTCCAGCAGCGGCACCCGGGTTAAAG